>Ga0179596_10000084_pt1 | contig 86918 bp, 68 predicted proteins | sample CZODoug1_1_08_16_FD_155494 | JGI IMG/M metagenome (GOLD analysis project Ga0179596, IMG submission 155494) | Vadose zone soil fungal communities from Angelo Coast Range Reserve, California, USA - CZODoug1_1_08_16fungal (Illumina Assembly) | ecosystem: Environmental > Terrestrial > Soil > Vadose... | reverse complement strand
CGTGCAACACAGCGCCCAGGCATACACCCACCCAGCCATCCACGCCCAGCGTTTGCCCATGAGTCGACGCGCCCAGGGATACAGGCCGCCGGAAATCGGAAACTGCGAGACGATCTCACCGAAAATCAAGCACACCATGAGCTGACCCAAGCCCACCAGAATGTAGGTCCACCACATCGGCGGGCCGCCGGCAATGAAGGCGCTCGCGAAGATGGTGTATACGCCGACCACGGGCGACAAGTAGGTGAAGCCTAAGGAGAAGTTCTCCCACTTGGACATGGTCCGGTCGAAGTGCGAGACATAGCCCAAGGCCTTGAGTTGTTCGGCGTCGCGATCGACCGCCGTGCTGGGGTTGTCAGTCACGAGCATCTACCCTCAGAACTTCGTCTCAAACCCAACACCGATGGTGCGCGGCTGATTGGTCGAGACGCGGGTGATCGTTGGCTGCTGCCAGGCGAACACCGTATTGTCGATGGTCAGCGCGGCGTGCTTGTTGGTCAGATTGGTGCCGAACACGGAGGCCACCCACGCGTTCCTGCCCAGGCCCAAATGGAAATCCATCAAGCCGTAGGAGCCGAGGGTCTCGCGGTAATAGGCCGCATCCTCGACCGGGCCGACATAGGCCTCGGCGAGCCGCGCCGTGAACTTATAGTCATCCGCCAGCATCGTGTCGTAGTTCACGGCCAGGTTCCCGGTGTATTTCGGAATGTTATTGATGCGCGTACCGGGAGAGAGCGGCAGTCCCGGAGTGTCTTTCGGCGCGCTGATGTAGGCCTGGGTGTAGGCGCCGGTGAGGTCGACCGTGATCGCGTCGGTGACCTTGGCTGACATCTCGAGTTCTGGCCCGTACGTCTTGGCATCGCCCACGTTGGTGTTGTACGGATAGCCGCAACTCAGCACGATCAATTGCTGAATATTGTGCCATTTGACGTAGAAGACATCCGCGTTGACGGTAAAGCGCCGATCGTCGAACTTGGCCTTCTCGCCCACCTCGATGCTCCAAATATCGTCCGGGGCATAGTAGGCCGGCTGAGAGGTGAGATAGCTGGTGCCGGTGCCCGGACCGCAATAATAAAAGCCGCCTGGGTTCAGCGGAATCGGCAGATTCACCCCGCCGGGGCGGGATCCCTTCGACAAGGTGCTGTACACCGTCAGATCGGAGGTGGGCTCGTAAGAGAGATTGATCTTCGGCAGCAGGCTGGTATTGCTTCCGGAAGCGCTGGCTAGGGTCGGTGTGGCATTGCCCGAGGCCGTGCCGAGGCCACGCTGATTGGAGGTGTTGCTGATGTCGAATTTATAAAAACGCAGTCCCGCCGTGAGCTTGAGCGCGGGAGTCAGCTTATAGCTCGTCTCGCCGAAGATCGCTTTCTGCTTGAGGATGTTCGGATTGTTGTCGTTGAAGACTAAGCCCTCGGGATTGGCAGCGGGGTCGCCCAAGCCGAACTCCGAACCCGCCGGACAATGGCCGCCCACCGGATTGCCGGCCGGAGAGCAGGCGGTAGCCGTCGCAAAAAGAGGGTTCTGGTTCTTGGTGATGTAGCCTGAGTGAAGGTTTGAAAAGAACAAGCCGCCCACCCATTGCAAATCGCTGTCACCGCGCGAGGTGAGACGCATTTCCTCGCTGAACTGCGTGGTTAGATCGTTGTCCTCGTACAGATTGGGGATGAACGTCTGGAAATTGAAGATGTTTTGCAGAGCTTCGGTCGAGTCCGTCGATTGATAGACATCGCGCTTGAAATAAGACGTGGCCGAGGTCAGATTGGCGAAACTCATATCGTAGCTGACCTTGAGGCTCGCCAGCTTGAACGAATCGTAGTAAGGCTCTTTGATATCGTAGGGCTGATAAATCGACTCATTGCCCGGTGGAGACTGGTAGTTGTTGTACCCGTCGGCATCGATACGCTGATACATCGCCGATCCGGTGATCGACAATTCATCCGTCGGTTGGACCAACAGGGCCGCCCGCCCCGCGATGAAGCGCTCCAGGTTCGAGCCCTTGATGTCCTTGGCGACCGGCGCATCCGCGACGTCGCCGCGGTTACAGTAGTAAAACGGTCCGCAAGGACCATAATTCGTCGGATACGGGAACTGCCCGGGGGCGATGACCTTGCGATCGATCCAGCCGCTGATGTACTTGTCCGTCAGCACGACGCGCAACGCCGCCCGTTCGGCGATCGGGAAATTCAGCATCAAGCTGCCGCCCCCGTTGGTGCTGCCGCCGGTGGTCTGCGATGCATCCGCGGAGGCCGCCCCTTCGAAGGTTCCGAGCTTGGGCGGATTGGTGACGAGTTTGATGGTACCCCCCATCGATCCGCCGCCATACAAAGTACCCTGCGGCCCGCGCAACACCTCCGTGTGATTGAGATCGAAGAGGTCGGCGTCGATCACCGTGCGGCCGTTCAGTGCCACGGCGGAAGCCGCCAAGGGTGTCTCATCCAGGTAAAATCCCACGGTGGCGGTCGAGCCGCCGGAGGAACCTAAGCCGCGCATTTCGTACTCGGTTTGACCGGGACCCGCGGTGCGTACCGAGAGACCCGGTACGGTGCCGACGAGGTCGATGACCGAATTAATGTTCTCTTGAAGCAGATCGGCGCCGCTCAAGGCCGTCATCGCGATGGGCGTTGCCTGCACGGTCGAATTGCGCTTCTCCGCCGTGACCACGATCTCGTCCAATCCGGTATTGTCTCCCGACGCACTGGCCGCCGCGGGAGCCGCCATCGCCGCGGGGTCAAATGTCGCTGCTAAAATCAATATGGCGGCGATCGATGTGCCGACCCTTTTTGCGCCAGCGTCTGCGGCACACAACATTGTTCTCATTTGCGATTCTCCCTGAGTAAAGACATGAACAGCCGCACGCGACGAACGATGGCGCCGCAACGACTCGAGCGCGGCTCGTTTTCAAACATCCCGCGCGCGCATGGCGGCGATCCCCTTGTGATCGGCAGGCCCAATTCGTAACATAGCGTTTACTGACACGCAAGTTTATTGCACAACAGGCACGCTAAAAATAAGCACCCTAAAATGAATTGTTCGGTTCTTTGCAGGCGCCCGATTGCGGGGCAGCGACCGCTATTCGTGCTCCGGAACTGAGCGCGTGCATGCGTTGCGCCGCGTAGCGCTCGCCGCCGGGCCCGGTAGGGCAATGGATTGACGGCCGCGCAACAGCTTACAATCGCGCCTTGGTTGGCCCGCACTACCTTAAGGGGGATACGCTATGAAAACGATAACGGCTCTGGCATTTACGATATCGCTGCTGGCATCTGGGTTCAGTATGGCCGCTGCCCCGCAGCTGCAAGTCAAGAAATCGATAACCATTGCGGCGCCCGCGGACAAGGTCTGGGACGCTGCAAAGAATTTCAACGGTTTGAACACCTGGCATCCTGCGCTCGCGAGCGACGAAATCGTCAGCGGCACCAACAACGTGGTCGGCGCCGTACGGGTGTTGACGTTGAAGGGTGGCGGAACCATCAAGGAAAAACTGCTCGAGTTCGACGATACCGGTCACCGCTATCGGTATTCCATCATGGAGGGAGTGTTGCCGGTGAGCCATTACACGTCGAACTTCGTGGTCACGTCCCTCGGACCCAACAAGACGCTGGTAACCTGGTCCGGTCGTTTCAAGCGCAAGAACGTCGGCGACAGTCCGGCGGATGACGAGAATGACAAGGCCGCGACCGACGCGATCGGCGGCGTCTATCAATCGGGCCTGACCAACCTCAAGAAGCTCGTTGAAGGGAAGTAGCGAGAACGCCGGACCTTCGTGGTTCAAAGCGTTGACGCGGCTGTGGTGCCTGAAGACCATCGACGCCGAGCCGCGCGGCAGTCCGGTGCTTTCCATACTGCTACTGAGCGCATCATGGCTGGCGGCGTGGATAGTCATCGATCGATGGCAGCGTCAGCCGGAGCCGGAGTTTTATGCCGACGGCATTCCTTTTCTGGGATGGTATGCGCTTGCCATCGTGAGTCTGGCAGCCTTGCTGAGACGGATATCGAATCCCCGGCCTACCTTGAGCGCAACGCTGGTCCTGGCGCTCGGCATGGCGCCGCTTCCGTTGCTTCTCGTCGCGGTAGGCACCTATTTCCTGGAAGGACCGTGGTTCTGGTGCGCAAGCGGTGCTGTCGCTGTATACGTGCTGATGTTCTCGCTGCGCGGACTACGGGCGATCACCGGCCGATCCCAGCGCGCGGCGGCGCTCGTCGGCGTCCTATTCATCGTGGCGTTCATCGGGTTGAGCGATGCACTCGACGCGATTCCCGACGTGTGGAATCCGCGCGACTCGAGCGATTCCCCATCCTCCGATGTGCTGGCCGAACGCGAGGCGGCGCTGTTCGAGCAGACGGATCGAATCGACGAGGCGCTCGAGGCCGTGCATCGTGACGGCTCCGCGGCTCCCGAAGCGTTCTTTCTCGGATTTGCCGGCGTCGGCGATCAGAAAGTGTTTGCACAGGAAATCGATCTGGCTGCGCGCGTCGTCGCAAAGCGATTCGGGGTCGGCGACCGACGACTGACGCTGATCAATGACGAGCGCGACCTGGAGGGCGCCCCCCTCGCGAGCGTGTCCGGATTGGCGTACGCCCTGCGGGGGCTCGCCGCGCGCATGGATCTGGACAAGGATGTGCTGTTCCTCTCGATTTCCTCGCACGGCTCGGCGGATCCCGTCATCGCGGTGTCCAACTCTCAGTTCCCGCTCAAAAGTCTGACGCGCGACGATCTGGTCGACGCGCTGCGTGACTCCGGCATCAAATGGCGGGTGATCATCATTTCCGCGTGCTATGCCGGAGGCTTCGTCAACTCGCTGCGCGATCCTCGAACCATCGTCATCACCGCGGCGGCCGCGGACCGTACCTCGTTCGGCTGCTCGAACGACAGCGATTTGACCTACTTCGGCGAGGCCTTCTACCGGGATGCGCTGCCGGGCGCGCGGTCTCTGCGCGACGCCTTCGAGGCGGCCAAGACGGCGATAGCCGCGCGCGAGCGCCGAGAACACGTCTCTGCGTCGAACCCGCAGGCTTACTTCGGCCCAGAGATGGAGTCGAGGCTCGCCGCGATGGGCGCGGCGGCGCATTGATGCGCCGGCGCTGCGAGGGGTTCAGCCCACCGCGGTGCGCTTCTTCTTGTCAGCGTCGTCGAACGGCAGCGTGTGTGCGACGGCCGGTCCCTTGACATTCTTGCCGCGAATATCCAAACGAGTGCCGTGAACCGCGGCGGGTACGTCGAGACGCGCAATGGCCATCGACTTGCCGGTGAGCGTCGAGACCATGGCGCAGGTGATGACGCCGACTTTCTTGTCGCCGGAATAGACCGCATCACCCATGTCGGCCGGCACCGTGCCGTCGATGAGCAGTCCGAAAATCTTGAAGCGCTCCTTGCCTTTGAGGCGAGCATGCACGTCCGCGCCGCGGAAATCGTTTTTGCCGGGGCTCACGGTGAAGTCGAGACCCAATTCCCATAGGCTGTCGCCCGGCGGATCGCGCTCGAAGGGGTACATCTGGGACATGTCGTAGGGATAGAACAACAAGGAGCTCTCTACGCGCAGATAGTCCAGGGTCGTAAAGCACGCGGGGATGATTCCCATGGATTTCCCTTCGCGCAGTACCGTGTCCCAAATGAGTCCGGCGTCCTCGCCCTTGCAGAAAATTTCGTAGCCGCGCTCGCCGGTGTAACCGGTACGCGAGATCAATACCGGGCGGCCGAACAGCGTCGTGGGCATATGGTGAAAGTATTTCAGGTCGCGAATGCCGGGCACGTGCTTCGCCAGGAAATCGACGGCAATCGGCCCTTGCAGCGACAGATCGTGCAAGTCGTCGTCGACGATGACCGCCGCGTTGCGGCCGACCACATAGCCGGTCAAAGTTTCATGCCCGGCGCCGCTGCCATGCACCACCATCCAGGAATTGGGGCCCGTGCGGTAGAGGATGCAATCCTCGATGAAATGACCGGCCTCGTTCAGCATGCAGGCGTAAGCCGATTTCCCGGGATAGATCTTGGTGACGTCACGCGTGGTGGCGTAGTTGAGCACGGCACTTGCGTGCGGACCCACGAGGTGCAGCTTCTTGAGTCCCGACACATCCATCAATCCGGCTTTGGTGCGGATGGCCACGTGATCCTCAGCGACCTCCTTGGCATAGGTCCATGCCGTGCCCATGCCGTTCCAGTCCTCTAGTTTGGACCCCAATGCTCGATGCCGATCCGCCAATGCCGAGTAGCGCCAACTAAGTGCCATGTTTTTCTCCAGAAGTCACAAAAGAAGGCTCGCGCCTGGAATCTATTCCGGTGCCGTGCCGGGCGACGTGGGCTTGCCGTCATCGTAGGGCGCCAACCACTCCACCACGGCATCTCGGTAACGAGTCAAGCCCTTGTAGTCGACCAGCGCAGGGTGCAGGTTCTCGAGCACGCGGTGCATGCGCCGCGCCCATTTGGGGACGGTGGCGAGTTCGCGCATGCTGATGAGGTAACAGCGGACGCCGAATACGATGGCATTGCTGCGCGGGAGGCGCCAGAGTCCTTGCAGTTCCACGCGCAGATGGACGAGATCGCCGGCGTTCTGCGCGGTCACGGTAGCGCGGTCCGGTCCCCACTTGGGATAATTTTCGGGCGACGTGTCCAACCGCGGGTGGACGGTCATGGTCCAATTGAGCCGCCGTACCGGCTGACCCAAACGCAAATTCAGCAGATACTTCAGCGCTCGATCGAATACGCTCATCTCGTGAGCCAGCGGCACGGGTCCATGCCACTCCTTGAAGGTCATGCCGATGTCGAAATCCAAGGACCAGTCGGCTTGGGTGGTCACCATGCCCGCCTCGGTCCACAGATCGCCTTCGCGCTGATCCATGACCACAAAGTCGCCTTGCGCCTGACGCCCGATATAGTCGAGCGGCTGCCGCGGCAACGTGTCGACATCGCCGAAAATGAATTGCTGGTCCAGCCCCAAGGGCCGATTGATCCACCGCCAGTGATTGCTGCGCCTGGCAAGCGAGAAATGCGCAGGATAGTCGCGCGCCAGCGATTCCATGATGAGTTCGAGGCAATCCCACTGCGCGCTCAGCATGTGCGGCAGCGCCTGGAAACGCAGCGGTTCCGCCGCCAGAACCAATTCCCGTTCGCGGCATTCCGCGACATAGTGTTCATCGACATCGAAGGCGAATTCCACCACCGAACCCTTGGGTCCGGATACATGCGGCTCGATGTTCACCGAATACATGTAGTCGTCTTCGGGAAAGGGCAGAGGAAAACGGCGAATCGCCTGTGCACTATTGCGATAGCTGAAATCGTCTCTGAATGTCTCGTCTGGTTTGAATAGGGTGTTCATGGTGCGCTCCTAGAGATCGAGCACGAGATTCTTGCAGCGAGCGCGAGACACGCAGGGCATGATGTTCTTGCCCCGCGCCTTATCCGCGTCCGACAGGAAATGATCGTTGTGCAGCAGTTCGCCGTCCAATTCGAGCACGCGGGTCTGACAAAAACCGCAGACGCCGCCGCGGCATAGATAGGGCACTTCGACGCCGGCCGCCTCGATGCTCTCCAGCAGGCTTTGGTCCGGCGGCACGTGAACCGTCAACTTCGCGCGTGCCAGGAACACGTCGAAGGCATCGCCCACCGGCGGAGCGCTGAACTGCTCCCAGTGAACGTGACTGTCGGGCCAACCGCAGCTCTTCGCCGTGGTGATCACCCGATTGATGAGTCCCGCCGGTCCGCACACATACACGTGCGTGCCGAGCGGCTGATTCGACAACAGGCCATCGAAATCGACTGCTTGGGTTTCGCTATCGTAGTACATACGCACTTTGTCGTCCTCGCGTTCGCGCAGCCGGTTCAAGAAAGCTGCGTGTTCGGGCGACCGAACCGAATAATGCAATTCATACGGTACGGTACCGTCGTGAAGATCTTCGAGCTGGGCAAGAAACGGCGTGATACCGATGCCGCCGGCGATGAGCACGTGCTTGCGAGCGATCTTGTCCAGCCCGAACAAGTTGACCGGATGCGCGATCTCGAGCCGGCTGCCGACCCGCACCTGGTCATGCATGAAATGCGATCCGCCCCGGGACTCTTCCATGCGGCGCACGCCGATTTCATAGGCATCGAGCTGATGAGGCGAGCTCAGCAGCGAGTAGGGATTGCGGTGCATGCGCAAGGCGCCGCGCATCACCACGATGATGTGCGAACCGCCGGAAAACGCCGGCAGGGCGCCGCCGTCGGCGGATGTCAGCGTGAAATGTTTGATGAGCGGCGTGACCTGCTCGATGGCCGCCACCTCGACGGCGAGAGTCTGCGCGTCGTTCACAAATAGATCTCTTTGAGGGGAGGGAGCTCGCCCGGGGCTTCGGCGTCGACCATGACGCCCATGTAGGCCGCGAGTCGTCGCGAATAATGATCGCGAACCAGCAGCCATCGGGCGCAGCCGGTACAACGGACGATGTTGGTTCGCACCTCTTCGGTGGCGGTGCGGCAGTGCACGCAATAGACCCGCCGCGCCAGGGTGCCGATTTCCTCGGCGCGGATTTCGTCTTTATTGAGATCGAATTCCAGAGCGATTTTCATCGCAAGACCTATGAAGCTTTCCGGACCGGCGACATACAACCGGGTGCCCATGAACGACTCAGCGAGCACCGTTCGGAAAGTGTCGAGCAGCGACGCTCCGTCGTCAAATAGGCTCATGCTACCCAAGCCGATCTGCTTGAACTGCTCGACCGTGTCGGTGGCGTCGGCGGCTTCGGGGACGAACAACAGCCGCGCGTTCGCGATAGCCTGAGGCGCCGACTCGCGCATTTCTGCGAGCACGCGCAGCAGAGCGATGCCGCCCGGTCCGATGCCCAGCATGAGGTGGTAGCGGCCGCCGACATCGGCGCGCAATGGCGCGTACACCGGCTTGCTTTTGATTCCCGTGATGAGCATCTAGTAAACCGCGAGTTTGTGGGTGATCGCAACCACGGCGACGCCAAGCACCAATACCACGAACGGCCAGATGCCGGCGCGCTTGATCACCGACTCGCCGCTGTTGTGCCCCAAATCCTCTTTCATTTCCTCGGGAAAGTGACCTTTGTCTTGTATGTAGTGCCGGTAAACGAAGACGGGGACGATCAGCGCACAGAACGCCAAACCCGTACTCAAGGTGCCCACGCCGTAAACATCCGCACCGAAGCCCATGAATGCGAGATTCACGAAAGACAGCGCCGCACCCACCACCAGCACCCAGGTGGGTGCGCGCCAGGGGCGCTCCTGCAGCGGCCGATCCAGCCGGTGAATCCAGCCGGCATTCAAGTTCAGAAAGTTGAAAATCATGTAGCCCACGTTGGCCGCGCCGATGACGAACACGGAATCGGACATGAGCAGCAACAATAAATTGAAACACAGATCGGTGAGCATGGCGTTCGAGGGTGCGTGATGCTCGTTGACCTTCGAGAGGTACTTCGGCAGCCAACCGTCGACCGATGCCTGGTACAGGGTGCGGGAAGAACCGGCCATGGAAGTGATGAGCGACAGCACCAACGCCAGGACCAGCATGACCACAACCACCGCGCCGATCAGCCGGCCCGCATGCACCATCTTTGCCATGACCGCGGCGACGCCCATGCCGCTGTAGATGTCAGGGGCCAACATGCCGCTATAGACTGCGGGAGTCACCGCGCCCGTGGCGTCCACGGCGGCAGGTGTTACCAATGCGCCCAAGCCTAGGAAACCCTGAAATGCGAAGGGCACCAGCGTATACACCACGACGCACAGCAATCCGGAATAGAAAATGGCTTTGAAGGTGTCGGTTTTGGGATTTTTCAATTCCGAGGTGTAGCAAACCGCCGTTTCGAAACCGTAGGTCGACCAGGCAGCGAGAAACATGCCGCCCGCGAGCACGGTGATGCCGTTCATGTTCCAAGTGCCGTCGATGACGTGGCCCACCGCATCGTGCGCCAGCGGCACCAGCGGGAAGAAATTCGATTTGACTATATCGCCGGTGAGAATCGGCACCACGCCGATGAGGATCAACGGGATCATGGCGGATATCCCGAGTATCTTCGTGGTGTTCGCGGAACGCAGGATGCCGCCGTCCTGGATGGCTTTCACCGAGAACATGAGCACGGCGCCCAACAAAAAAACCCCATTGATGCGCAAGGTCAGGCCGCTCTTGATCGAGCCCAGGTCGAGCAAGGTGATTTGCCAGGTGTTGACCACGGAATCGGGCGCGAACAAGGCGCTCAGTATGTAGCCCGCCGCGAGCGCCGAACCCGTGGCCTGTACCGGTGACCAGGCGAACCAATTGCACCAAACCGAGATGGGTGCAATGACCTTGCTGTACCGCACCCAGGCGATGGCGCCATATACCGACGTACCGCCGGATTTGTTGGGGAACAAACCGGCAATTTCCGCATACGTGAACGACTGGATGAAGCCCAGGCCGATCGAAGCCATCCAGATGATCCAGGACAGCTTGCCCACCGTGGCCGCCACGGCTCCGATCGAAAACAGCACCAAGGGCGGCACGCCGCTCGCCACCCAGAACGCGCCGGTCCAATCGATGCCGCGCTCGAGACCCGCGATGGCCTTGGGCGCAGCGGCGACGACGGCCTCCTCAGCAGCGCTCACACGGTGCCCTCTCGCCCACGCGGACGGGGTCGCCCCGACACCGTTAAATTCTGCGCGAAGCGCATGGGTAGTCGTGTTTTGGATCGCGCGCCATACCTTAACTCCTCTGTTGCGGTATTCGTTGTGTGCTAGTTTTATCGCGAGGGGCCGTGCCCAACGGCCGAGGGAGTCACGCCAGCATCACAAATAAATATCACGCTAGTAACTGTAGTGCAAATTAATTGCATGGAGTGTAAATTCCTCCTGAAGCGCATGGAAGCTTCTCATTTAGCGGACCCTTAAGGAAAGAAGAGGCCTCGCGTGGCGCGTTTTTCCAAGAAATCGACGGCAAGTTCCGACGCGGTCAACGCCGCCGGGTTAGTCAGCGCAGCAGCACCGAATGTCGGACGACAGCTCGGTGCGGTCGCGCGGCGCGTACGGGAGGGCCAAGGCCTGACTTTGATGGATGTGGCAACGACGGCCGGCATCAGCGCCGGTATGTTGAGCCGCCTCGAGACCGGGCACGTGACGCCGAGTTTGGAGACGCTCGTCGCCCTGGCGGCCGCTCTCGGCGTGCGGCCGGCTCTGCTCCTGCAAGAAGTCGGCGGCGACGAGGAGGGCGCGCAACACGTTCCTTCAGGTCAAGGCCTCGAAGTCGTGCGGCGCGGTACGCGGCGCGGTCATACCTACCATCTATTGGCAGCGCAACGCGGTCCCCGCAAAGCCTTCGAGCCCTTTTTGGTGACCTTGAATGACCGGAGCGAGGTTTTTCCGGGGTTCCAACATCCCGGAACCGAATTCATTTACATTCTGACGGGCTCGCTCACCTATCGCCATGGCAGTCATAGCTATCCATTGGCGCCCGGAGATTCCTTGAGCTTTCGCGGCGAGGTGCCGCATGGACCCGAGACGCTGAGCAAAATGCCGATCCGGATGCTGTCCATCATCATGTACGACGCCGAAGAGTAGCCGCTCGACTTCCGCTCCGCTCTCCCATTTCTAAGGCAATTGGCCGATGATGCGTGCGGCCGAGGGCTGGATTTCGGGACCTCATGCCGCGCGGCGGGAGAGCCCACAGGTTTTCGCTCCAGTTAAATTTCGTGTATTGTGGCGCAACTTTTTTGATCGGTTCTGGCGCCTCGGCACCAGCAACCCCTGCAGCGGGGGCACACAGATAACATGACAGTTCGGATTGCAATCATCGGCGCCGGTCCCAGCGGCTTGGCGCAACTTCGCTCCTTCGAAACCTTGCGTCGGCGGGGTTTGGAAGTGCCCGAGTTGGTTTGCTTCGAAAAGCAGAGCAACTGGGGCGGTCTTTGGAACTACACCTGGCGCACTGGGCTCGATGAGTATGGCGAACCGGTGCACGGCAGCATGTACCGTTATCTATGGTCCAACGGCCCCAAGGAATGCCTCGAGTTCGCGGACTACGGATTCGAGGAGCATTTCGGCCGCCCCATTCCCTCCTATCCGCCGCGGGCCGTATTGCACGACTACATCATGGGCCGGGTCGAAAAAAGCGGGGTTCGCCCCTATGTCCAATTCAACACGGTAGTCCGCTGGGTTGCCTTCGATTCGGCGACTCAAACCTTCACGGTGACGGTGAAGGATCTCGTCAAAGATGAATTGAGGGCCGAGAAATTCGATTATGTCGTGGTGGCCTCCGGGCACTTCTCGACCCCGAACGTTCCTTATTTCGAAGGTGTAGAGTCCTTCCCAGGGCGCGTAATGCATGCGCATGACTTTCGCAGCGCCAACGAATTCGCGGGCAAACGCATTCTCATGGTGGGCAGCAGCTATTCGGCCGAAGACATCGGCACTCAGTGTCACAAGTACGGCGCGAAATCGGTCACATTCAGTTACCGGACCAAGGCCATGGGTTTCAAGTGGCCAGAAGGCTTCTCCGAAAGACCGTTGCTGCAACGCCTCGTCGGCAAGGTCGCTCATTTTCAAGACGGCACCACGGCCGAGGTGGACGCCATTGTGTTGTGCACCGGCTACCAGCATCATTTTCCATTCCTGCCCGACGAATTGCGGCTGAAGACCAACAACCGTCTGTATCCCCTGGGGATCTACAAGGGAATATTCTGGGAGGCGCAGCCGAAGCTCATCTATTTGGGTATGCAGGATCAGTTTTACACCTTCAACATGTTCGATGCGCAGGCCTGGTACGCGCGCGATGTCATGCTGGGCCGGATCGAACTGCCGGCGGCGGCGGCCATGTCGCAGGACATCAAACTTTGGCGCGCACGCGAAGAGGCGGTAACGAATCCGTTCGAGGCCATCGACTTTCAAACCGAATACGTTCGAGATCTGCTCCGCGCAACGGACTATCCCCAGCTTGACGTGGTTCGCGTGGGCGAGCTGTTCAAAGAATGGGAGCACCACAAGAAAGCCTCGATCCTCGGCTATCGCGACCATGGCTATCCCTCCACTCTGACGGGGACCTTGGCTCCAAAGCACCACACACGCTGGATGGATGCGATGGACGACTCCTTGCCAGCCTTTCTGAACGTTCCGACGGCGGCGGGGTAGTCCGACCATGCTGGCACCCGCGCCGTCCGACCTCGAACCCGCGTTCGAGCCGAACGCCGCCGGGACGCGACTCATCGTGCGGGGAGGTGCCAGCCGCCTGGTGTCCTTGAAAGTCGGTGACGCGGTCTTTGTGCGCGATCTCGAAGGGATGCAGGCCGCTGTGCTCTTCGCCCAACCCGCCGCTGCGATCAGGGCGCACTTGGCGCCAGCACCGGCGGAAGGCGCGCTGATCGACTACATCCACTCCGTCCGGGATTTGGCAGAACAGCTTCGGGTAACGGCCGCCCGCGGCATCGAGTCGGCCGACTTCGTTGGTTTCAGCCTTCTCGGTGGCGACGCACCTGCCGGTACTGTGGTGCAATTTCGCGCCGTCGCCGACGTCACCTGCCTGTTCCTTGCGCCCGGCGAGCCCACGACGCCGGTAGGTCAATCCACGCCAACCGATCTCGAGGTATTCATCTCGGCTCCCAACCGTCGGACAATCGGTTGGGGAGACGAGCCGCTGGCCCACCCCAAAGCGGAGATACTCATCAAGGCGGCCACCGCGGAGGCTTATCAGGTAGCGGCCGGCGATTACATCCAGGTCCTGGATGTGGAAGGTCGTCAGTGTTCGGACTTTCTGGCGTTCGACGCCAACGCGCTGGCGCAGGGCCGCGAGCTGGGGCTCGACACGACGGCCACTCGAACCTTGATGGGAAGGTCGGCACCGACCCCGGGGTTACACGCCAAGTATTTCGACGCCAACTTCCGGCCACTGGTGGAGGTTGTGCAGGACACGGTAGGGCGCCACGACACCTTCCTCCTTGCTTGCACCGCCAAATATTATGAGGACGCTGGTTACCCGGGCCACGCGAACTGCAGCGACAATTTCAACGCAGTGCTCGGACCCCACGGCGTAGCGCCGCGTAGGGGTTGGCCCGCAATCAATTTCTTCTACAACACCACCGCGACAGAGAACGGAGCTATTGTCTCGGACGAGCCTTGGTCGCGGCCCGGCGACTATGTGCTGCTACGCGCCATGACAGACCTGGTATGCGCGTCGTCGGCCTGCCCCGATGATATCGACCCGGCCAACGGCTGGCATCCTACCGACATCAAGGTTCGCATCTATGATCAGAGTTGCCGATTTTCTCCAGGACTCGCTACCCGTATGACGCCCGATGCTGAACCCCGGCTGACACGGCGCTCGGCCTTCCACGAGCGCACGTCGGCGCTGACTCGAAACATGATCGACTACAAAGGGTTCTGGGCGCCCAATTGCTTCTCCAACGCCGGGCCGATCGAGGAATATTGGGCCTGCCGCGAGCGGGCGGTGGCGATCGACCTTTCTGCCTTACGCAAGTTCGAGGTGATCGGTCCGGATTCGGAGCGATTGATGCAGTTCGCGCTCACACGCGATATCCGCAAACTCTCCGTTGGCCAGGTCGTCTATTCAGCCATGTGTTACGACCATGGCGGCATGATGGACGACGGCACGCTGTTTCGGCTGGGCCAAGACAACTTCCGCTGGGTCTGCGGCGACGAGTATTGCGGCGTCTGGCTCCGATCGCTGGCCGAGCGTCACGCGTTGAAGGCCTGGGTTAAGTCCTCGACGGACCAGTTGCACAACCTCGCTGTCCAGGGTCCGCTTTCACGCGGCATCTTGAAGGGCTTGGTGGCGACGTCACCGAGCCAACCCAGCTTGGAAGAATTGAAGTGGTTTCGCTTCAGCATCGGCCGTGTCGGTACTTTGCCGGTGGTGGTATCGCGGACGGGTTACACGGGCGAGCTGGGCTATGAGGTCTGGTGCCATCCCAAGGATGGACCGGCGCTATGGGACGCCATCTGGGCGGCCGGCGCGCCGCAGGGGATGCTCCCCATGGGGTTTCAGGGGCTAGACATGGTCAGGATCGAGGCCGGCCTGGTTTTCTCAGGCTATGAGTTTTGCGATCAGACCGATCCTTTCGAGGCCGGCATCGGGTTCGCCGTCGCGCCTGACAAGACGGGCTATGTGGGTTCAGAGGCCCTTGCCCGCCGCCGTCAGGCGCCCCAGCGCAAGCTGGTGGGACTGCAATCGGACACCACTGAAACCCTTGCTCACGGCGATAAGATCTATGCGGGGCGAGCACAGATTGGCATGGTCACCAGCGCCGTTCGCTCACCCATCCTTGGCCAGACCATCGCCTTGGCACGGCTGGACGTCGCGCACGCCGAACTGGAATCCTACGTTGAGATTGGAAAACTCGACGGCCAACAAAAGCGCATTGCTGCCAAGGTCGTGCGCTTTCCTCATTACGACCCTGACAAGATCAGGGTTCGCAGCTAGACAGACGCCGCACCGCCGCACTTCCGCCGACGACGCCGAAGAGTAGCCGCTCACGACTCGAACGGCGGAAATCTTGCCATGGCTTCCAGATCCCCTAGATCTTGATCGTTGCGAACGTACAGACGACTGGCGGCGCGGAAGGGTTGGAAGTCCCAGGGGGTATAACGGCCGGCCCGCAATGCATCGTTCACGAGATGACGGCGCCGCTGGCTCGCGATCACCGCGGACTCGAGCGCGGGCAAGTCCCAGCGCTGTCCCACCTCCACGAGAAACTCCTGCACTCGTGCGGCGTGCTCCGGAACCGAGGCGAGATTGTGCACTTCGTCGGGATCATCGGCCAAGTCGTAGAGTTGATCGGGGTCCACCGGTGAGTGAACGAATTTGTAGCGCCCGCGCTTGATCATCACCAACGGCGCGATCGCCCCTTCGGCAAGATACTCGCCGATGACTTCGTCGCGGCCGGGTGCGCCCATGAGCTGCGGGACCAAGCTCACGCCGTCCAACGGCGTCGCATACACCGAAGAATTCCCACCCGCCAATTCGCATAAAGTCGGCAGCATGTCGACCAGCGAGGCGGATGCCGCCACGCGCCGCGCGGCAAAGCGGTGCGGAGCATGCACGATGAGCGGGATCCGGCACGCGGGTTCGAAGAAATTCATTTTGTACCAGAGTCCGCGCTCGCCCAGCATGTCGCCGTGATCGGCCAGCAACAGCACGATGGTGTCATCGGCAAAGCCGGCGTCGCCGAGCGCCGCCAGCATGACGCCGATTTGATCGTCGACATAGGAGACGGCGCCGTAGTAGGCGCGCCGCGCGTCGCGCGTTTGGCTCATCGTCACCGGCAGCAAATCCAGTCCGATGACGTGACGCAGGCGGCGCGAGTGGGGGTCCATGCGGTCCGCCGCCAGGGGCACTCGCGGCATATCGATTTCAACGCCGGCATAGCGGTTCCAGTAGCGCTGCGGAATCACATAAGGATCGTGCGGATGGGTCATCGAGGCGACCATGCAAAAGGGGCGCTTATCCTTGGCCCTGGCCATGTCGAAGAGTTTCTGCCGCGCGTTGAAAATCACGTCGTCATCGAAATCGATCTGGTTGGTGCGGGTGCACGGTCCGGCCTGGGTGACCGAATCCATGGTGTGATACCAGCTCGGTCGATGCTCGAAACGAGTCCAATCCGGCGTCCAGCCAAAATCCGCCGGGTAGATGTCCGTGGTCAGCCGTTCTTCGAACCCATGCAGCTGATCCGCGCCGCAAAAATGCATTTTCCCGCTCAATACGGTTTGATAGCCGTCGCGTCGTAAATAGTGAGCGAACGTCGGCACCTGCGCCGGAAATTCCGCGGCGTTGTCGTAGGCCCCGATGGCCGAAACCTGCCGGCCCGACAAAAACGAGAAACGCGAAGGCGCACACAGCGGGCTATTGCAGTAAAACGAATCGAAAACGACACCGGCCGCGGCCAGCCCGTCGATGTGAGGAGTCTTGGCAACGCGGTTCCCATAAGCCGACAGCGCGCGCGCGCCGAGCTGGTCAGCCATCAATATCAGAAAATTTGGACGGTCCGACAAGCCTTTCTCCGGTGAATCGTGGGTGTTTGCCGCTCGCGTGAGTTTACAGCTCTTTGTCGAGCGGCAGAATCGACAGCAGTTTGACCTTCATTCTTTGCCACCTGCTGCGCGCAGGTTCGGTTTCGTAGTGAACGATGGTTCCTGCTTCGCGGGTGGTCCAAACCAGCCTAGGGTTATTGGCCGGCGACTGTTCTTTGAGGCTCACGGCATAGGAATTGTCGAGTTGCGTCAGCGCCTCGAAGCGCAACGCCGCTTCGCGCGACAATTCGGGACTCGAGATCAACAGTCCGATCTCCGTGTTCAAATGTTTGGACCGCTGGTCGAAGTTCATCGAACCGATGAATAGGGTCTTGCGATCGAACACGAACAGTTTGGCGTGCAGTGCATAATTTCCGTGCCGCGAAATGACTTTGGTTTGACCGCTGCCTCTGGCACTTCCGAGCAAGGCGCGTTCTTCGTGCAATTCCACGCCCTCCCGCAGCAATTCCACTCTGTAGTGCGTGTAGCCCGAGTGCGCCGACAGGTTGGGCGCCGCCTCGAGCGCGTTGGTCAGTATGCGCACGCGGGCATTTCGCTCCCGCTCCGCCTTGAGGATGGCCAATTCGCTCGGCGAGGGAACGAAGTAGGGCGTGACCATCAGCAACTCCGTGTCCACCGTGTTCGCTTGTTCCGCCATGGCTTCGTATATGAGCCGCCCCGGTGCGTCGCCCTTGTCGACGTTCTTTTTGTCCGGGCTGTCGTAAACCAGTTTCACTTGCGACCAGATCAGCGGTGAACCGTTTGAAATGACGGCCGAGAACGGCTGCTTCGCGGCATCCTTCGGTGCGCGGTGCTCGGCATCGAGTCGTTCCTGATGTTGCGCGAGTTCGGCCCGATACTTCGATAGAGCCTGTTCCGAGGTGTGCTTTCGGTCGACGGCCTGGGCCGGAACGGCGAGGGGGCCGTTCCAGAATTCGTCGAATACGCCCGAAAGCCGCTGGACGACGGGGCCGGCCACCACGACGTCGTCATCGCCGAATTGCGACTCGGGATCGATCTGGAAATACTGGTCGCCGATGTTGCGCCCGCCGATGATCGCGACCGCATTGTCCGCGACCATCAGCTTATTGTGCATGCGGTAATCCAGGCGCCCCTTCTCGTACAAGAACTCAGCCCCGCGAATCGCACGGACGTGTCCGCGGTACCTGAGTGGATTGAAGATTCGAATCTCGATCCCGCGACTCGCCGCCAAGGCGAGAATTTTTTCGTCGCCGGGGATGGTTTCACCATCGTCGATGAGTGCGCGTATGCGCACACCCCGATCGGCGGCGCGGAGCAACGCTTGTGCAACGAGGTCGCCCGACTCGTCGGCACGGAATATATAAGATTGAATATCGAGAGAGCGTTGCGACGCATCGATCATCTCGATGCGGGCCGTCAATCCGTCGATTCCTGCCGCCAGCATACGAAAGCCGGACTCGCCGCCGTGCGCTTTGGCGAGGGGCCCTAGAGTCTTACCAAGCGTGGTCTCGATCGACGGATCCAAGGCGCTGGATGGCGGCTTTGGCAGTCCGCTTCCCGGCGGCAGCGATGAGCAGCCGGCCGTGATCAGGAGACAAGTGAATGCAACGCCTCGGAATATGACAAGTCGCATCGTGACGGATCGCGTTATTATTAGAACCGTAGTTTACTCTCACTTGTGCGCGCCGGCCTCTTGGGCTCGATAGGCCACCCAGCTTTGGTCGATCAAGTAGGCATGAATATTGTCGACGTCCTGGTCGCTCAAGATGTCGTCAAAGCGCTCCATGCCGGCCGGGGCGAGCGCGCCATGTAAAACGATGTCCTTGAACGCGGCATGCAGGCCGGGATTCAGCCTGCGCAAATCCGGAGTACTGCTCAAGCCGAGCACATGGCAGCGGGAGCATTCTTCGACAAACTTGACCTCGCCGGCATGGATGGCTGCCGGGTCGGCGGTCTGTTCCGGCGGCTTTTCGAATGCTTCCTTGACCCGTGCCGCCGGCGTCGGAACAGGGCCGCCGCCGAGTTTGAAGGCAATGATTCTATTGGTGTTTTGGTACTTTCTCGCGGCGCTGTTCGGCGGTATCTCTCCCACCGATATGGCCGCACCGCCATAGCCCACTTGAACGGCCACGTATTGCTCGCCATTCACGGCGTAGGTGCTCGGCGCCGCCATGATGTGGCTGCCGGTATGGACTACCTTGAGCACCTTGCCGCTGTCGGCCGCGTACACCCAGAGACCGCCGCTGCCGCGGCCCTGAAATACCAGATTGCCGGCCGTCGATATGATGCCGCCGTCGTAGCCGCGGATACCGGAAGAGGTTTCGTGCTCCCAAACGGTTTTCCGCGCCACCGGGTCCCATGCGCGGATGAGTTCGCGCACGGGGTGCACTTTTCTGGTGGCTTTTATGTCCTTGAGTTCGGGCATGGGCCCGAAGAGCCGCTTCAATTCACCGGCATCATAGGTTTCATCGGGAACGATGCCATTGGCGGTGAAGAACCCGTCGAGATATTTCACATCGCCGCCGTTGTGCACCATGTCCACCCAAACCGCGGGCGCATCGATCACCGGAATGTAGACCAGATGGGTCTGCGCGCTCAATGACATGGGATTCCAGGTATGGCCGCCCCCCCAGGATGGGTAGACGTTCTTGGGGGTGGAATGCCAATCGGCATCTTCGGTGATCACCGGCCTACCGGTCTTCATGTCGACGCCGGAGGCCCAGTTGATGTAGGTGTAATTCTTTGCGGAGAGTAGCTTGCCGGTCTTGCGATCGAGAACGTAGAAGAATCCGTTCTTGTTCGCTTGCATGATGACCGGGTGTGTCGCGCCGCCCACATCGAGATCGGCGAGGATCATTTTTTGTACGGCGTCGAAATCCCAACTGTCGTGCGGCGTGGTTTGGTAGTACCACGCGAGCTTGCCGGTATCGGCGTGCAGTGCGACGATCGACGCCGTGTAGAGCGCGTCGAAATTGCCGGGACCGACCTGGCGAAGATCGTAGGGTGCCGCGTTGGCAGTGCCGAAATAGACCAGTTTCAGTTCGGCATCGTAAGCAAAACCGTCCCACGCGGTGCCGCCCAACTTGAATTGCGCATCGCGCGATGAGTCCCAGGATTTGGCCGCCGCGGCCAAATCGGGACTCTCGAGCGGCTGCCCGACGGCCGGCGGCACGGTGTAAAAGCGCCATTTGAAAGCGCCAGTTTCCAAGTCATAGGCCGCGACGTAGCCGCGCACGCCGCCGTGCCCCATGTCCGCGCCGGCGTTGCCGATGACGATTACGTCGCCCGCTATTTGCGGCGCGCCGGTACTCGCGTAGGGAAGCTTGTGATCGATGATGGTATCGGCCACCCAGATCTTTTTACCGGTGGCCGCATCGATGGCGTGCAACCGCCCATCGCCCGAGGCGACGTAAACCTTTCCCTTCCACACCGCGACGCCACGATTGACGAGATCGCAGCATGGATTTCTTCCGACGAAAAAATCGCTCTTGGGGTCGTAACGCCACACCTCGCGACCCGTCGCCGCGTTTACCGCGTAGACGTAACCCCAGGTGCCGGAGGTATACAGGATGCCGTCGACGACCACGGGCGTGGCTTCTTGCGCGCGCAGCGGGCTGCCCAGGTCGTACTGCCACGCAAAGCCCAAGTCTTTGGCGTTCGACGTATTTATCTTGTCCAAGGGCGAATAATACGTGCCATCTTTGTCGCGGCCGCCGGTGTACCAATTCTGCGGTTCCGAATCCGCCGCTTGCAAGCGCGCGGCATCGACGGCGACCGGTGTGGCCGCGGCCGCGAGGTGCCCTGCGCCCATCATGAGCACCAGAGCCGCGCAAAACGGGAAACGACCAGCGGCGCGCAGCGCGCCGGTAAATAGTGGGTTTCGTGACAAGACCAGATCTCCTGCTCGGGATGGCAAAGCTTAGCGAACGTCCGCGGCGAACGGTATCACGACGCGCTGACGCTATTCTTCCGCGTCGGTGTAGATGATGAGCGACAGCATGCGGATGGGAACCTTTTCCAGCCGTTCCGGGCCGTGCGCCACATCGCCGCGAAAGGTCAGGGTGTCTCCGGGCTTGAGCACGTAGGTGTGCCGGCCATGACGGTAGTGGAGTATGCCCGACAGCATATGGATGAATTCGACGCCGGGATGTTGGAAGCCCGGGAACACTTCGCTTCGATCGTTCAAGGTCACGAGGAAGGGTTCGAATACTTTGCGGGGGCCGCGCTGTGCGGCCAGCAGATGATAGGTATGTCCCCGCCGCGTGCCGCTGCGCACGGTCTCGAGACCCTCCCCCGCACGAATCAGTTGCGCGCCACCGTCGTCCGCTCCCACCCGCTGCATCAAGCCCGAGGCGGTGACGCCAAGCGCCTGCGACAGGGCGACGATGGTCTCCAAACTAGGGGATACTCGGCCAGTCTCCAGCCTGCTCAGCATGGCGCTGCTGATGTTGGCCCGACCTGCGACGTCCGCCAGGGTAAGATTTTGGCTCTCGCGCAGCCGCCGCGCGGTGCGCCCCAGGTCGATGGCGGGACTCTCCCCGCGCCCCACTCCAAGCTTGAAGGGGTTGGGCCTGGCGCGTTCCGCGTGGCGCACGAGCCTGGCATCGGCCCCGCGCTTCATCTTCGCCATTGCACAATACGCAAATTAATTTGCTCCACAGTTAAAAATCATGGTTATATTCGCACATTACAGGGGAGTGTCGGACATGAATCGGGATCAGGCTCAACAGTTCTTCGAACAGAACAAGATCCGCTATGTCTTGGCGCAGTTCGTGGACATTCATGGTTCCGCGAAGGCGAAGGCCGTGCCGGTGGAGCATTTGGACATGGTGTTGACCGACGGCGCGGGATTTGCGGGATTCGCGCTGTGGGGATTCGGTATGGGTCCGGAAGGGCCGGACTACATGGCCGTCGGCGATCTTGCGACCCTGCAAAACATCCCGTGGATGCCTGGATATGCGCGGCTGATCTGCAACGGGGTAGTGAACCAGAAAGCCTATCCGTATTGCTCTCGCGTGGCTTTGCAAGCACAGATCGCGCGGCTCACGGAGCGTGGGCTCACGATGTTCACGGGCATCGAACCGGAGTTCATGCTGCTGCGGCGTCGCGCGGACGGAAGTTTGGGGCCGGCCGATCCCACCGACGATCTCGACAAGCCGTGCTATGACTACAAGGGACTGTATCGCACCCGCGACGCGCTCGATGAAATGGTGAGCGGATTACGCAGCACCGGCATCGATGTGTATCAAATCGATCATGAAGACGGCAACGGCCAGTTCGAGATCAATTTTACCTACGCCGATGCGCTCAAGTCCGCCGATAATTTTACCTTCGTGAAGATGGCGGCCAGCGAGATCGCGCACAAGCACGGCATGATCGCCACCTTCATGCCCAAGCCGTTTTCGAATCGCACCGGCAGCGGCGCGCATTTCCACGTCTCCGTGGGCACGGCTACCCAGAAAAACGCATTCCACGATCCCAATGACAAATCCGGGATGGGTTTGTCCACCATGGCGTATCAATTTCTCGCGGGCGTGCTGCAGCACGCGCGGGCCTTCTGCGCGGTGGCCGCACCGACGGTCAATTCATACAAGCGTCTGGTGGTGGGACGATCGTTGTCGGGCGCGACCTGGGCCCCTGCCTACATTGCGTACGGCGACAACAAACCGAACCCGTGCGTACGGGTGCCGCATGGCCGCCTCGAAGTGCGGTTGCCGGATTCGGGATGCAATCCCTATCTGGTATCGGCGGCGCTGATTGCGGCCGGACTCGACGGCATCGACCGCAAGCTCGATCCCGGACCGGCGCAGAACATCAATATGTATCAGTTATCGCCGGAAGATCTCGCCGCCAAGGGCATCAAGCTGTTGCCGCAGTCCTTGCACGAAGCCGTCGACGCGCTGGAACAAGATTCGGTCATCTGCAACGGGTTGGGGGCCGACCTTGCGCGCGAATTCATTCGCTTGAAGCGCATGGAGTGGACCGAGTACTCGCGGCATGTGTCCGATTGGGAGTCCAAGCGCTATCTCGAGTTTTTCTAGGAGCCGCCGCATGTGTGGAATAGTCGGTCTGTTGGTGAAGAATCCCGCCTTACGCGATCGGTTGGGCGCACTCATGGTGCCGATGCTGACCGGCATGACCGAGCGCGGCCCCGATTCGGCGGGGCTGGCCGTCTACACCACGCCGGTGTCGGACCGGCAGCACAAGCTCAGCCTGTACAGCGGCAAGCATGCGTTGGATTGGTCCGAACTATTGGGGCGGATCTCCAAAGAGTTTGCTCAGCAGCATGAAATTTCGGTTCACGGCAATCATGCGGTATTGACCACTGCCGCCGACGCCGACCAGGTCATCGCTTGGTTGAAGCGCAACGTTGCGGCCCTTGCGGTGCTCTCGGTGGGCCAATCCATCGATCTTTACAAGGATGTGGGCGCGCCGGCGGACATCGCGAGGCGCTATCGATTCGCCGAACTGCGCGGCACTCATTTGGTCGGCCACACGCGCATGGCCACCGAATCGGCGGTAACCCCGGCGCATGCGCATCCTTTCACCGCGGGACGCGATTTTTGTCTGGTGCACAATGGTTCGCTGTCGAATCCGCATTTGGTGCGAAAGCACTTGGAACCCCTCGGCATCGAATTCGAAACGGACAACGACACCGAAGCCGCCTGCCGCTTCTTCGAGTGGCGGCTGCGCGAGGGCGACGATCTGGAGAAAGCCGTGGAGCGCGGTTTCAGCCAACTGGACGGCTTCTATACGTTCCTGATGGGGACGGACACGGAATTGCTCATCGTGCGCGACGCGTTTGCATGCAAGCCGGCGGTGGTCGCCGAGACGGACGACTATGTCGCCATTGCCTCCGAGTTCCGTTCGCTCGCGCACCTACCGGATATCGGCCACGCCACGTTGTTCGAGCCCAAGCCGGAGGAAATCTATTCATGGCGAATTTGAAGCCCGTACCGTCGGCGCGGGAGTTCGATCTGTCGCGCGATTCGTTGCGCCAACTCAATCTGTACTTGCACCAGCGCGCGGTAGCCGAAGGCATATCGCAGGTCAGCGTGCAAAATCCTGACGGAGCGCATTCCATTGCCTGCGGTCTGGATGCCGAACTCGATGTTCAGATTCATGGGCACGTGGGCTACTACGTCGCGGGTATGAATCAGCTAGCCTCGGTCACCATCCATGGCAACGCCGGGCCCGGCGCGGCGGAAAACATGATGTCCGGACGCGTGCACGTCAAGGGGTTCGCGTCCACCGCCGCGGGCGCTTCCGCGCACGGCGGTTTGCTGGTCATCGACGGCGATGCCTCACTGCGCTGCGGGATTTCGCTCAAGGGCGCGGACATCGTGGTCGGCGGGAGTGTCGGCAGCTTCTCGGCATTCATGGCGCAGGCGGGACGCATCGTCATCTGCGGCGATGCCGAAGATGCGCTCGGCGATTCCTTGTACGAGGCCGTGATCTACGTCCGTGGCAACGTTCGCTCGCTCGGCGCCGATGCGCGTTTCGAGCCGATGACGGACACCGATCGCGCGGCCGTGAAGGGCTTGCTCGCCGCAGCGGGCAGATCCGAGGATCCCGCACAATTCAAACGCGTGGCTTCCGCGAAAAGTCTGTATCACTGGCATGCCGATGCCAACCAGGAGTATTGATCCATGAGCGGCTTGCAGCAGGAAGAATCGGCGGGATTCGACCGTCACACCATCGACTACATTCAGCGCGCGGCCGCGAGCGGTTTGTATGAAATCAGAGGATTGGGTGCGAAACGCCGCGTACCCAATTTTGACGATCTATTGTTCTTGGCCGCCTCTCTTTCGCGTTATCCGCTCGAGGGATATCGGGAACGCTGCGTGACGAAAACCGTGCTCGGTACGCGTTTTGCGTCCAGGCCGATCGAGCTCGCCATTCCGATCACGGTGGCCGGCATGAGCTTCGGCGCGCTGTCCGCACGAGTCAAAGACGCGCTCGGACGCGCTGCCACGGAAGTCGGCACTTCAACCACGACGGGCGACGGCGGCATGACCGCGGAGGAGCGCGCGTCGTCGAAGCTGTTGGTCTATCAGTGCCTGCCGTCGCGCTACGGTTTCAATCCGGATGACGTGCGGCGCGCCGACGCCATCGAAATCGTCATCGGTCAGGGCGCAAAGCCCGGCGGCGGGGGCATGCTCCTGGGACAGAAGGTGAACCCCAGGGTAGCGCGTATGCGGACATTGCCGGAAGGCGTGGATCAGCGCTCCGCTTCGCGGCATCCGGATTGGACGGGGCCGGATGACCTGGTGATAAAAATCAAAGAGTTGCGCGAAATTACCGACTGGGAAAAACCCATCTACGTGAAGGTCGGCGCGACCCGAGTATTCAACGACGTGAAGCTCGCGGTGCATGCGGGCGCCGACGTGGTCGTGGTCGACGGCATGCAGGGCGGCACGGCTGCCACGCAGACGGTGTTCATCGAGAACGTGGGAATCCCGACGCTGGCGGCACTCCGTCAGGCCGTCGACGCCTTGGATGATCTCAATATGCGCGGCACGGTGCAGCTGGTGATTTCCGGCGGCATTCGCAGCGGTGCCGACGTCGCGAAGGCGCTGGCCATGGGAGCGGACGCAGTAGCCATAGGGCAGGGCGTGCTGGTGGCACTCGGTTGCAACAGCGACACCTATATCATGGACGGAAAACATGTGGCCGCGACCCAGGATTATGCCGCGCTCGGTACGGCACCCGGCTTCTGTCATCATTGCCATACGGGCAAATGCCCGGTGGGCGTCACCACTCAGGACGCGCAGCTCGAGTTGCGGCTGGATCCGGCGGTGGGCGCCAAGCGGCTCAGAAACTATTTGAAGACGTTGAACATGGAACTCACCACCATTGCGCGCGCCTGCGGCAAGCAGGATGTGCATCATCTGGAAAAAGAGGACTTGGTGGCGCTGACGGTCGAATCGGCCGCGATGGCCGGCGTGCCGCTCGCCGGCACGTCGTGGATTCCGGGGCAGTCGGGGAACTCAGCGCCCTAGCGCTCGCGCGGGCTATACCAACAGAGCGGCCATGAGCTCTGTCGCGCTGCACCAACGTGGTCCGCCGGACCTTCAGAGATGAGAACCGGACCCAAGATCGCCGGTTCGGGCGCGCCCATACTCCAGGCCAGATTACGTTAACCGTCGACTGGAGAAGGGCATGGGTGCTCCCCTCGAAAATCCCCGCTTTACGCTCGGCGACGAGGCGCCGCAGCCGAGGCCGGACAGTGCCATCGTCCAGCGCAGCGGGGCCGCCGAGGAACCGCGGACGCCGCTGGAGGTTGATGCATATCGGGCCGAGCTGCATCGCCGGGAACAGTTGCTGAAAGCCGTGTCGAACAGCATTGCCGAGCTGCTGACCGCTGACTCCATCCGAGAGCGTCTGCCGCACGCGCTGCAGCAGATCGCCGAAGTCGTGGGCATTGACCGCATGTTGGTGGTCGAGACGCGATGGGGCGGAAATGCCGATGGGTCGCCGAAACCGTACTTCGTCTGGGTCGCACCGGGGGCCCCACCGCTGGCCGATCCGAGGGATATCGTGGCAGGGAACGACGAGGAGTGGAACGCGACGGCTGACTGGATGCGCCCCGTGTTCGAGGGCAGGGTGTCGTTCGGCTCACAGCGTACCAGCCCGCCCGCTCTGGGGCGTTTTCTGGCACGCCTGAACGTGATCTCGGTCTTGCTGGTCCCGATCATGATTCGCGGCAAACATTGGGGGCAAATCGGCTTCGATGATTGCCACAACGAACATGACTGGACGACGGATGAAATCAACACGCTGAAGTTGTTGGCGGACGTGATCGGGGTCGCGATCACGCGCGAGCGCTCGATGGAGGAGCTGCTCGAGGCGCAGAGCGAACTGATGACCACAGCCCGTCAGGCCGGTATGGCGCAGATCGCCAACAACGTGCTGCACAACGTCGGCAACGTCCTCAACAGCGTCAACGTGTCGGCCGGCCTGATTGGCGCCAAGGTGCGCAACTCCAAAGCTCAAGGTCTGGCCAAAGCAGTGCAGTTGATGAACGAGCACGCGACCGACCTCGGCGATTTTCTCAGCCGCGACGAGCGGGGGAAAACGTTGCCGGGTTATCTGAACAAGCTGGTCACGGTGCTTGCGGCCGAGAAACAGAGTATCGGCGACGAACTCGAATCATTGACCAAGGGTATCGACCATATCAAGGAGATCGTTGCCACCCAGCAGTCCTATGCCGGCGCAACCAGTCTCATCGAGCCGGTGCAAATCAAGGATTTGATGGAGGACGCGCTGCGCATGAATGCCGCATCCATGGAGCGACATCAGATCAGGGTGGTCAAAGAGTTTGCCGAGGTGCCGCTGTTGATGCTGGATAGGCATCTGGTACTGCAGATTCTGGTAAACCTCATCGGCAATGCCAAGAACGCGATGGACGGCGTGCCCGATCGATCGCACCACATCACGCTGCGGACGGAGATCACCCGCTCTGCCGCTCCGCCGCGGTTGAGGATACGCGTCGAGGACGATGGCGAAGGCATTGCACCGGAGAATCTGGCGCGGCTCTTTGCCCACGGCTTCACCACCCGCAAGAACGGCCATGGGTTCGGGTTGCACAGTTGCGCGCTGGCCGCCACAGAGATGGCCGGCACCATGACGGCTCACAGCGATGGGCCGGGCAAGGGCGCTGCGTTTACGCTTGATTTACCGGTCAATCCGGCTGAGAGGATACGATGAATACGCCACAGAACCGGCGCATTCTGCTGGTTGACGATTTGCCGAGCATCCACGAGGATTTCCGCAAGATTCTCAACCCCCCTGAGGACAAAACCGATCTGGATGCCGAGGAGGCGATACTCTTCGGTCATCAACCGGCCAATACGGTCGCCGTCCCCTTCGAGATGGATTCCGCCTATCAGGGCGCCGAAGCGCTCGAGAAGGTCCGCGCGTCGCGGCTGGCCGGTCTTCCATACGCCATGGCTTTCATCGACATGCGCATGCCGCCGGGTTGGGATGGCGTCGAGACGGTGGAACGCCTGTGGCTGGAAGAGCCACGGCTGCAGGTCGTGCTCTGCACCGCTTACTCCGATTACTCTTGGACGGAAGTACTGACTCGTCTCGACGTGCGCGATCGGCTGCTCATCCTCAAAAAGCCATTCGACGCCATCGAGGTCTACCAATTTGCCAACGCGCTGACCACGAAATGGCAAATGACCGAACAAGCGGCGTTCAAAATGAGCAGCCTGGAGGAAGCGGTGGAGGCGCGAACCCGGGAGCTATCCAACGCCAACATCATCGTCCAGAACAGTCCCGTCATCCTGTACCGTCTGCGCGGCGAACCCTCGTTCCCGCTCATTTATATCTCGCAGAACATCACCAAATTGGGCCACGACCCCCAAACCCTGCTGGCCTCGCCCGGCTGGGCGCAAAGTCTCATCCATCCCGGCGATCAGGCCAAGGTCGGGGAGGCAATGGCGCGTGTATTGGAGAAAGACGCGGCGGGCGCCTCCATCGAGTTTCGCCTGTGCACCGGCGATGGCGCTCTGCGCTGGGTAGAGAACCGTTACGTGCCGGTGCGCGACAAGGAGGGCCGCCTCATCGAAGTGGAAGGAATCATCATCGACACCACCGAACGCAAGGCGGCAGAGGAGAAAATTACCCTGCTTGCCCGCACGGATGGTCTCACGGGTCTGGCAAACCGTGCGACTTTCACCGAGCGGCTCAATCAGGCCTACGCTGCCGCCCAACGCGGCGCGCTTGCGTTTGCGATTCTGTATCTCGATCTCGACAAGTTCAAACCGGTCAACGACACCTATGGCCACCCCGTCGGTGATTTACTGCTGCAACAGGTCGCCCAGCGTCTCAAAAACTGCACGCGAGAAAGCGACTTGATCGCGCGGCTGGGCGGGGATGAGTTTGCGATTCTGCAGGGCGATATGCGTGAGCCCGCGAACGCCGGCGTACTGGCCGCGAAGATCCAAGCCGCGCTGGCCCTTCCCTATGTGATCAGCGGCAACGAAATCGACATTTCGGTCAGCATCGGGATCAGCCCCTATGTTCCTGGCAATGCAGGAGCGGATGCCATGCTGGTGCAGGCCGATCTGGCGCTCTACCGTTCCAAGGAGGAGGGCCGCAACCAGTATCACTTTCATTCTGCGGAACTGGACCAGGAAGTGCTCGATCGCATGACCCTCGCCGGCGAAATAAGAAAAGCCATCGATCACGACGAATTCGAGCTTCAATACCAACCGCAAGTTGAACTGTCATCGCAAAATATCGTCGGCATGGAAGCCCTCGTCCGCTGGAATCACCCAACCCGCGGTCTGCTCGCCCCCGGGCTCTTTATTCCGATTGCCGAGAAGACCGGCACGATCGTCGCGCTGGGACACTGGGTGCTGAATCAGGCGTGCCGGCAATTGAGCCTTTGGCGAAGTGCGGGACTAACTCTGCCGGTTATCGCGCTCAATCTTTCCGTGTTCCAGCTCAAGAGCGGTCAAGAACTGGTCCGCGATGTCACGGAGACGATTGCGAAGTGGGGTTTGACGCCCTCCGATCTCGAGTTCGATGTCACCGAGGCGACGTTGGCCCAGTTGACCTGGACCCAAAACGACGTGCTTCCGCAACTGCGCCAGCTCGGCGTGAAAATCGCCATCGACGATTTCGGCAGTGAATACTCCTCGTTCGACTATGTCAGGGCTTTCCGCGTAAACCATCTCAAAATCGCCCAATCCTTCATCAATCGGTCCACCAGCGATCCCGAGAGCGCGGCAACGATCCGCGCCATCGTGAACTTTGCGCACGATATCGGGATCGTCGTCATTGCCCAAGGCGTGGAAACCGAGCAACAGCGAGATCTACTGACTTCAACCGACAGCCTGACGCAGGCACAAGGATTCCATTTCAGTAAAGCGGTGGGGGCCGAGCGCGCCAGCGAGCTCCTACGCCAAGGCCGCATCGCGACCACGGATGAATCGTCCGCCGAGCAGCGCGCGCGGGCAAAATTTGGCAATGCACGCCGCGCCCGCGCCTAGCCGACGAAGATCGGTTAGGCCCCCGTGTGGTCAGATCGGCTGGCGCAGGACCCCGAGCGCCTCTGACATGAGCCGGGTGTGTTCGGTGGGTGAGCCGTGACTCATTTCGATTTGGCCCAGCTTCACCGAGTTTTCGATGACCAGGCGGCAGCGCTCGAAGCGGCGCGCCATGAAGCGGTCCAATGCCTGTTCCAGGTCGGGCTGTGATTGCAATTCTTCGGCCAGCACGATGCCGTCCTCGATTGCCATGCCAGCGCCGGAAGCTAGATGCGGCGTGGTCGCGTGCGCCGCATCGCCGATCAACACCACCCGGCCGCGATGCCACGGCGCGGGATGCAGCAGGACTTCCAAGGGGCGATAGTTGACGGTGTGGGCGTTGGTGGTCCGCACCGTCTCGCGGATCTGCGGCACGAATCCACCGAAGCCCTCCATGGCCTCGTAGAGTTTCTGCGGCTGATCCCGCGGTTCGATCCACGGATTCGCCGCGGCCGGATGCAGCAGGAACATGTACATATGCGTGGCAGAGACGGGGCTGAATCCGACCTTGTAGTCCTCGCCCATGAAGAAATGGGTGCGGTCGAATCCGACAGGACGTTCGGCAAGGAGACGATAGATGACCTGGCCGGTGAACACCGGCTTCGCCGCCTCGGGGAAAACACGTTCGCGCAATTTTGAGAAAATACCGTCCGCGCCGACGACCAAGTCGTAATTCCCATGAGTATCGTCAGCGAATGTGACGTCCACATGCCCGCGACTCTCGACCAACTGCGCCACGGTAGTGCCCAGGCGGACGTTCGTTCCCAGCGCGAGAGTCTTGGCCGACAGAATCTTGTGGAGTTCAGGCCGCATGATGCCGCCGCTGGTCGGCAGACCCGCGGCCAGCCTTGGAAAGGTCACCTCCTCGAGCAGCTTGCCGGCCTTGTCGTGCACCTTGGCGCCATCCCAGGTCGCGCAGAGTGCGGTGACCTGATCCAACACGCCAAGCGTTTGCAGCGCCCGCAGAGTGGGTCCGGTAATGGTGATGCCTGCACCATAGATGCGCCAACCCGGATCGATTTCGACTAGATCGGTGGCCACGCCCGCCTTTCGCAGTTGAATGGCGCACGACATGCCGGCGACGCCACCACCCACGATCAGCACCCTGCCGATTTTGGTCACAATAGTCCCCCAGTTCGCAACTTCCTGGCGCGCTAAGTTAGACATTGCGGTCCGGCCTGGGCAATCGTTTGTGGCAATCCATGCTATCTCGGTTGCCGATCCCGGGGCGACGCCGCGCGACTACTGTGCCTCGGGGACCCGCCGCGTCTTTAGAAAATCCTCGTAGGACTCTCCCCGCATGATGGCGTACACCTGCATGTTCGACATGCGCAGCACCCGGGCAAACTTTTCCAGCACGAAGAAGTTCACCCCGTAGCGGATCAGACCCAACCAATCGCGCGCACGTGTCAAGGCCCGTTCCTCTTCGTTTAAATTCGCTTGAACGTAGGCCTCTTCCTCGTCACGAATGAACAGGTCGCGATACTCGGCCCGCGCCAGGTTCCAAAAGAAGCGATTGATTCTCAGCGATTTGACGCTCCTCAAAACGTCGAACGGATAGGTTCCGGGAATGTCGTCGATGCCTTCGAGCTGCGGGTTCACGGTCAGTGCGCTTCGGGGGCAGGGCGTGTGCTGCGCGCGGATTCGTCCTCGAAAAGCGCAACAGCCATGGCGGTGGTCGTGGCCAGGTAGTAGTTCTGATGAAGCTTCGCGACTCGTTCCGACAAGGCACCGCGCATCACCAGCCACATGATGACTTCGGCGCCTTCAGCGCCTCCCAGCCGCACATAGTCCGCGTGCCTCAGCCGGGTCAGCTGAACCGGATCCTGCTCGATCAATTCGAGGAATCGCATATCCCAGTCGGGATTGTTGAACCCGGTGCGTTCTCCGTGTACCTGGTGCGATAGCCCCCCGGTGCCGACGACCACCACCTTCAGATCCTGTGGAAAGGACTCGATGGCGCGGCGCAGCGACTGGCCCAGCTTGAAGCAGCGTGCGGCAGTCGGCAGCGGATACTGCAGCACGTTGACTACAATGGGTACGATACACCCGGGCCAATCCGGTGTCGGCGGCCACAACAGCGGAAGCGGCGACAGGCAGCCATGGTCAATCGGCTTTTCCTGGAAAAGCGTCATGTCAAATTCGTCGTTCAGCAAGTGATCCGCCAGGTGCGCTGCCAGCTCCGGATGCCCCTTCAGCGTGGGCAACGGCCGAGGCCCCGCACCCTCGTCGGCGATCGGAAAGGTGGCGCTGACCCCCATTGCAAAGGTGGGATAGAAGTCGAAGAAGAACGTCGATGCGTGATCGTTGTAAATAATCAACAGCACATCGGGCTTTTGCTCGGCAAGCCAGGCCGCGACCGGTTCATAGCCCTTGAACAACGGCTCCCACGCAGGATGTTCCTGCTTGCCCTTGTCGTAGGCCAGTCCGATCGTGGGTACGTGCGACGTACCGATACCTCCGATAATGCGTGCCATGCGAGCCTCCGTTCCGCAGCGTACAACCACACACGCCGCATGGGTATCTATCGCGGATGATGATAACGGCAATCGTCACAAACGCTTGTACAAGCGAACGCATCTGCTCGTAGGCTGCAAAATATCAGACGTTGCACCCCGCAGGGCGGGCGTAGCAAAACATAACAGGCGTCTGACGGTTTTGGAGTTTGGTCGAACGCATAGGGGGAGTTGGCATGCGTATTGGTTACATTTTTGCCACAAGTGCCGTGTTGGTACTGGTCGGCGCGTCGAGATGGGCAGAGGCATTGGACGAAAGTCCGGCAGACACACAGCCACAACTCGAGGAAATCGTGATTACGGCGCAAAAGCGCACGGAAAAGTTGCAGGATGTGCCGGTTTCCGCCATGGTCGTGTCGGCGCAGGCTCTCGCCAATGCCAACATAGCGGACCTCTCGGATTTGAACAATCTGGTGCCTTCGGTACAGCTGAATGGCACCATCAACGGCCGCGTGCCAACCGGCGTGCGCGGCATTTCGAGCACGTCGAATGAACAGACGGTGGGTATCTCGTCGGGCGTGGCCATCAACATCGACGGCGTACCGGTCCCCTCGGATTCCTTTGCCGCCAACAACGTTGCAGGCATTCAGAACATCGAGGTGCTCCTGGGTCCGCAATCGACTTTGGGCGGACGCACCGCCGCGTCGGGCCTCATCAATCTGACCACCCGGGGACCGAGCGAGACCCTCGAGGGCTTTGCCACGACCACCGTCACCGATGACGGGGAGTACCGCTTGGAGGGTTTCCTGTCCGGTCCGCTGTCGGATCGCATCTCCGCCAGCCTCTCGGCCTACAAAGCCACCACGGCCTATCCGATCACCAATCTGGCGACGGGTGATAAGACCACCCAAGATGTGGCGGGTGCCCGCCTCAAATTCAGGTTCGAAGTCACGGAAAACTTGGATGTGACATTGATGGCGCGCAGTGAAAATACCGAGGGGCGGGGCGCCAATCTGGTCTATGCCTACATTACCCCCGGTCACGATTTGCTGTTCACTCCCGGTCCGTTCACACAGGCGTTGATGTTGCCCGGATACACGCCGTCGTGGAAGAATTTGGTCTACTCGAGTCCGGTTACCACCGCGGGTGGTTCGCACCGGGACGGCGACTATAGTGTGATCGTCGAAGATCGGCTGGCAGGCGGCTATACGCTGGTGTCGACCACCGCCTACAGCGAGGAAAAGCAGGCCCAGACTCAGGATCTGTTCGCCGTCAATGATTTCTTCTGGCACACCTTGACCGGGCAAACTGTCTTTTACAATACCCAGTCGCAGACCGCCACCGTCAAGCAGCAGAGCGAAGAACTCAAGATCGTATCGCCGGCCGACCAGACCGTGAGCTGGCTGGCGGGCTTGTTCTATTCCGACGTCAATGTGGATGAGATCTACATACGTACCTTGCCGCCCGCGTTACTCGACGTGCATGTGGTACCCGACACCAAGACCTACGATGCCTACGCGCGCTCGACCTGGAAGTTCCTGCCGACCACCTCGCTGGTCACGGGTCTGCGCTTCAACCACGATCAGATTTCCGATAGGTACAATCAGTACGGGTCGGCGGGAGTGTCGCCGCCCACGTACACCAGCATCAGCAGCGCCTCCTCCAACACCGTGGTGGGCGATGTCAGCCTCAAGCAGCAGCTCTCCGGTAATGTCATGGCTTATTTGAGCTACTCGCGCGGCTACTCGCCGGCCGCCTACAATACCTCCGCCGTACTGACCAGCAATGACAAGCAGATCCCGGTCGGCAAAGAGTCCATCAATAGCTATGAGCTCGGAGTAAAGGGTTCGTACCTGGATCACACGCTGAATTTGAACGCGGATATTTTCGATACCATTTATACCGACTATCAGATCCAGAGCTACGCTTACGCACCTGGGCAACTGACACCTCCACTCGACTTGACCTCGGTCGGCAAGGCCCAAACTCGTGGTGCGGAAATCGCCGGCGAGTGGCTGGCGACGAGTACCACGAAGCTCAGTTTGGCCGCGGCCTATATCGACGCCAAGTTCGTGAGCTACGACAATGCGCCGTGCTATGGCTTACAGACTGCCGCTGAAGGGTGTATCACTCCGGCAAGCGGCGCCAGCCCGAGCCAGAACGTCTCCGGCGACACCATGCCCAATTCGCCGAAGTTCAAGGCCACGTTCGGGGCTGAACAGCGCGTACCGCTGCCCGGCATCCCTTACGAATTGCTGTTCGGCGGAACCTACTCCTACCGGACCTCCGCGCAGATGCTGCCCGATCAAAATCCCTATGCGATTCAAGGGGCGTTCGGGCTGCTCAATCTACGCGCCGGAGTCCAGAGCAGCAACGGCAAGTTCTCGGCCACGGCCTTCGTCAACAACGTCACCAATCATCATTACTTCTCCGACGTCGAGGATTTCTGGAGCGGTCCCTGGAACGGTAACGCCGTGATCGGTCAGCCGGCGCGCGACTCCGAGCGCTACGCAGGATTGAAATTGACCGTGAGTTTCTAGAGTTTAGGGCCGCACTTCTTCGGACATGCTTATGAAAAATTACATCGTTGCCGCTACTTTGATCGCTGCCTGCGCAAGCGCCAGCGCGGCGCCCCCCACGGGATCGGGGTTTCCGGGAGATATGGGCCGGCCGGGAGATGGTCTGCCCTTTCCGCCCGGACCCATGCCGCCGCGGCCCCCGCAACGTCCAATCCCCAAGGGGCCTGCGCTCGATCTCGCCTTGGAGGCAGCCAAGGCCACGGTCGAGGCATGTAAGGGCTATCACATCGGCGTCAGCATCATCGATTCGGCGGGTACTCCCAAGTTGTACTACATTCCCGATGGTACGGATGGATCTCACGCCTATACGGGGTTTCGAAAAGCTTATACGGCGCTGACCTTCAAGATGCCCACATCACAAGTGGGTCCGCTGACCAAGACCGATCCCAACGTGGCGGCCAAGATCAAGGCGGATACCAATCTGCTTACGTTTGCCGGCGGTATGCTGCTCATGGCCGGCGATGAGATCGTCGGAGCGATCGGCGTCAGCGGCGCCGAGCCCAGCGCAAAGGACGAAGAATGCGGACTCGTCGGCATCAACAAGATCAAGGATCGCCTCAAGTAAGTACGGCATCGCCTCATGCTGGACATTCCACGCCCCGAACATCGCTTTCACACTGATCCGGCAACCTGGATCAAGGATGCGAACGGCCGCCGGCTGCGCACGGTCGATCTGCATGCGCATTTAATCACGCTCGCCGTCGAGCAGCTGGTTGCCGAGTGCCCTCAAAAGAAATCCGAACCGGAAGTCCGCCTGCGCACGATGGGCAGAGCTTCCGTGGAGCACAATACCCAGGTGATGCTTCCAGGGTGCGCGGCTGCCCTGACCGATCTAGGCGTAAGACTCGCCGACATGGATACCATGGGCGTCGATGTGCAGGTGGTCAGTCCCTCGCCCACGCAGTATTACTACTGGGCTGACCCGGATCTCGCCGCCCGGATCGTGAGCCTGCAGAACGAACATGTGGCTGAATTCTGTGCCCAAAGTCCCGAGCGCCTCGTCGGGCTCGGCACCTTGGCATTGCAGCACCCGCAGCTGGCGGTTGCGCAGCTGGTACATGCCGTCGATAAACTCGGCCTGCGCGGATTCGAGCTATCGACCGCCGTCAACGATCGTGAACTGTCACACCCCTCGCTCGAACCCGTTTGGGCGAAAGCACAGGAGCTTGGCTGCGTCGTTTTCATTCATCCGCTGGGTTGCTCGCTGGGGGAGCGGCTGACGCTGGCGTATCTTTCGAACAGCGTCGGTCAACCGGTCGAAACGGCAGTGGCACTGTCGCATGTGATTTTCGGCGGAGTGCTGGACCGTTATCCCAACCTCAAAATCTGCGCCGCTCATGGCGGCGGCTATCTGCCGACGTATATCGGTCGCGCCGATCACGCGTTCCATACCCGGCCGGACGCGCGCACCATGAGCCAGCCGCCGAGCGCCTACCTACGCCGCATGTGGTTCGATACTCTGGTCTATTCGCCGGAGGCATTGCGCAAGCTGATCGATCAGGTGGGTGCCGGCCAGGTGGTGGTCGGCACCGACTATCCCTTCGATATGGGCCACTATGACATTCATGCGGTCATCGGCAATACTCCCGGTTTGAGTCATGCGGAACGCGAGGCGATTCTGGGCGGCAATGCCGCGGCACTACTGCGCAAATGAGCAAAAACATGGAATTTTGGTATCACCACGGCGGCATCAGCGTGCCCGATCTCGATGGCGCGATTGCCTGGTGGCATGATGTACTGGGCTTCGCGGTTGAGCGGCGCTTCCCCATCCCCAGCATTCCTGCCCAGGTTGCGATTCTGAAGAACGGCCCGCTGAACATCGAGTTGTTTCAAGTCGACGGCGCAAAGGCGTTGCCCGACGAAAGGCGCCAGCCCGACACGGACGTCCACACGCACGGCAACAAGCATGTGTCGTTCGCGGTCGAGAATGTGAGCGAATTTGCGGAGCAATTGAAAAAGCGCGGCGCCGATATCGTCTGGGTCAAGGTGATGGCGCATGGCGCCAATATTTTCATTCGAGACAATGTCGGCAACCTGATCGAGTTCGTGGAATCGCCCAAGCCGAAGGAGAGTTGCGCCGAGCTTCCCGTGGTCTGAAACGGGCGGAGTGCGTCGTATGCGGATATATCAGCGATGCTGATGGCGGCAATCGGCACAAATGTTTTTACAAGCAAGGACGCCCACTAGTAGGCTGGGACTCGCTGGTTGGCCGATATGGGAATTACCGCGCGTGTTCGGCGCGCCATCCGTCACGGAACACGATGCAACACAACAAAGGTCTGGAAGATTGACATGGCGATTTTAGGAGTCGAGAGCGCGGTTTTCGGTGTCGACGATGTCGAACGCTGCAGCAAATTCTGGACGGATTTCGGCCTGACACCCGTTTCGGTGGGTGCGGACGAGTGCGTATTCGAAGTGATGACGGGGTCGAAGATCGTGGTGCGACGCCGCGACGATCCTGGCCTGCCGTCCGCTTACGCCGACAAACCCGGTATGCGCGAGACCATTTGGGGGGTCGATACGCCGGAGGCGCTGGAGAAACTGGTCACGAGTCTGGCCGTCGATCGCAAGGTCCATCGCGACGCCGACGGCACGGCGCATTTCCTTGCGGATGATGGCATGCCCCTAGGTCTGCGCGTGTGGAGAAAACGCCCCGTGGTGTGCCAACCCGATCCGGTCAACGCACCCGGCAATATCCAAAGGCTCAATCTGCATCGCAAATGGCGCCAGCGCGCGATACCGAAGACCATCAATCACGTCGTGTTTTTCGTCAACGACTACGTGGCCTCGCTGGAGTTTTTCATCAATCGACTGGGCTTTCGCTACACCGACCATTCGCGCGGTGCGGGTGTCTTCGCGCGCGCGGATGGCACCAACGAACATCACAGCATTTTCTTCGTATCCACGGCCCTGCCCATGGCGCCGGACGTGCCCGGCTTCATGCACATCGCCTTTGGTCTCGAGGACATTGACGAGTTGATGTTGGGCGTCAATCAGATGGACGCGAAGGGATGGAAGAACGTCGGCCTCAATTCCTCCGGCGGCTTGTCGCGGCATCGGATCTCTTCGGCGATCTACTATTATTTTGACAATCCCAACGGCGGTGAGGCGGAGTACCACGTCGATACCGACTATCTGGACGACAACTGGGCGCCGCGGGTGTGGGACTGGAAATTCGGTTCGCTGCTGTGGGCCACGCACACGCCGAGCTTCTGGCGTGCCGCGAAGATCGACTGGGACATGACGTTCGATCAAGACCGCAGCTCGCTGGAGCCCTTCCGCGGCATACGGCCGAAAGGCGTCATGCCGCCGGCACCGGTTGAAAAGCTCAAGCCCGAGGACGAACACGCCATTTAACAAGGATCGGTGTGTTCCAGTTCCTCTAGAGGCGGCAGCGAGCGGGCCCCTGCGATGATGGCGTCGCGCAACCACATGCTGCCGGGGTCTAGGTCGCGATATTTGTGCCATTGCAGCACTTCAATGAGACGCGGGATCTCGAATGCAGGTTTGACCAGGCGAACGGCGAGGCTCCCCGCCAGCTGTTTCGCGAGCCGAGTGTGCATGGTGGCGATACGAGAGGTGCCGAGCACCAGCCGCGGCAACAGATAAAAACTGTGTGCTATCACTTCCACGAGCCGCTCGTCGCCGTACCGGTTTGCCATCCAGGTCTCGAACTGCGGCAGACCGAACTTGCCGCTCTTGAAAGCAACATGCCGTAGTTCGAGGTACTGATCGATCCCAATGGTGTCACCCACTTCCGAGTTGTCGGCATCGACCACGATCAGGTACGAGTCCTCGAATAATATGGCGCCGGATTGCACGGGCGAATTCTGGCTTTCCGGATTGACGATGAAATCCACTTCGCCCGCTTCGAGTTCGGCCGGGGCGCTTTCGCTCGGCGTGCGGAATTCCAACGACATGCCGGGAGCATCTCGATGAACGCGGCGCAGCACATCGAGCAGCAGTACATTGATCGAGTAGTCCGAGGCGACCACCGAGAAATGCCGGCGTGTGGTCAGGGGATCGAATTCGGGCCGCGTCGCAATGGTCGCGTCGATGCGCAGCAACACATCATTGACGGGCTCCACCAGGCTTTCCGCCAGCGGAGTCAGTTCCATCTTGCGGCCGACCTGAACTATCAATGAATCGCCGAAGTAATCGCGCAAGCGAGCAAGAATGCCGCTCATCGCCGACTGAGTGACATGCACGCTTTGGCCGGCGCGAGTGACGTTCTTTTCCGCCAGCAGCGCTTTCAGCGCCGTCAATAAATTGAGATCGAGCTTGTGGTACCGCATAGGACCGCGAATTGTACGCCTCGGGGCGGTCGTGTTCCGCATGGCTGAACGTGATGGCGGGCATCGAAAGGTTTGATTTCCGTCGCAGATTCAATCTCTCCATGATGCGTCAAACAATCCTGGGGCTGCGTGGGGAAACATGAATCTGCTGATTACCGGTGCGAACGGCTTCGTTGGCAAAGCGCTGACCAGCCGCCTGCTGAGCGAATCGGCGCTGCCTCGGGGCTTGGGGCCCCTTGGGCGTCTCACGCTGATGGACCTGGGATTCGAAGGTCCCGAGGTGCCGCGCGTGCGGCGGCTGCCGGGCAGCTTTGCCGACCCCGCGCTGCTGGCCAGGGCGTTCGATACACCGGTGGATGTGGTGTTTCACCTCGCCAGCGTCCCCGGCGGTTTGGCGGAGCAAAACTACGAGTTGGGCCGGCAAGTCAATGTGGACGCGACGATTAGATTGCTCGAAGCGGCGCGCGCACAAATGGCCGCGTCGACAAAACCTCCGGTGTTCGTCTTTGCCAGCTCCATCGCGGTGTTGGGTTCGCCGCTGCCGGCGTTGGTGGATGACGCGACACCGCGGCGCCCTCAGCTCAGCTATGGCGCTCATAAATTGATCGGCGAAATCCTGCTCGAAGATTTCAGCCGCCGCGGCTGGGTGGATGGGCGCTCGGTGCGGCTTCCCGGCATCGTCGCGCGTCCCCCGCAACGGAGCGGGCTGATGTCGGCGTTCCTGAGCGACATTTTTCGCGAGCTGGCCGAAGGCCGTTCCTTTGTTTGCCCCGTGTCCGCGGATTCCACCACCTGGCTGATGTCGGTGCATTGCATCGTCGACAATTTGCTGCACGCGGCCACGCTCTCTGCCGCGGAATGCAAAAGCACTCGCGTTTGGACCTTGCCGGCGCTGTGCGTATCGATGTCCGAGGTGGTGGAGGCCATCGCGGAAGTCTACGGTCGCGATGTGCTCGAGCGCGTGAGCTATCAGTCCCATCCTGCGCTCGAAGCGAATTTCGGCCGCTATCCGCCGCTGGTCACCGCGGCGGCCGATGCTGCCGGCTTTCGGCACGACGGCGACTTGCCCACTTTGGTGCGGCGCGCGCTGCTGCCGATCCATTGAGGCCGGCGACGCCCTAGATTATGACAAGAGCAAGCAATCCCCTCGTTGGTTGGACGGTCGATCGCGCCGCCATTAAAACCATCGGACAGAATCTGCAGCGTCCGGAATGCATCTTGGCGGAGCGTGACGGCACCCTCTGGAGCGCCGACGCGCGCGGCGGCGTGATGTGCATCCGGCCGGACGGCACTCAGCAGCTCGTTGCGCAGACCGGCCACCGGGGAATTGACGCCAATAATCCCGCGTCGTTCATTCTCGGCGGCGCCACCTTGCCCAACGGCATTGCGATAAACCGCGCCGGCGATTTCCTGATCGCGAATTTCGGTACCGATGCCATCGAATTGATGCATCGCGACGGCAATTCGCGCACGCTGCACACTCATGTCGACGGACAGCCGCTGGGCAAGACCAATTTTGTACTGTGCGACTCGCGCGATCGTGTGTGGTTCACGGTAACCACGCGCTTGGTGCCGTGGACGCGCTCGATCAACGAAAAAGCGGCGGATGGCTATGTCGGCCTGATCGACGAACGCGGCATACGCATCGTTGCCGAAGGTTTCGTGGGTACCAACGAGATCCGCTTCGACGCCAAGGAAGAATGGCTGTACGTGGTCGAGTCCAACGCCCGCCACATCTCGCGATTGCGCGTGCATCCCGACGGCACGCTCAGCGACCGCGAAATCTTCGGACCGGCCGATTTGCGCGGCACGCCCGATGGTTTCGCATTCGACCAGTACGGTAATCTTTGGATTACGATTGTCCAGACCGACCGTCTGATCGCACTGACGCCGGAAGGAGAGATGTTGATGTTGCTCGATGACTGCGACCCCAAGCAGGCCAGTGTTTATGACCAGCATTTCTACGCCGGCACCATGACGCCCGAAGTGATGGCGGCGACCCGGGGTAGCATCGCGCCGTGGATGGCGAGCCTGACATTCGGCGGCCCCGACCTGCGAACGGTGTATCTTGGCAGCCTGATGGGCACGTCGATTCCATACTTTCATGCGCCTGTCCCCGGCCTGCCGATGGCGCACTGGAACCGGGGCTGATGGCCGCGCTCGCCGGCCGTGACGGGAATACCCACTAGGTGACGGAAGTACTATGAAGCTTGCAACCATCAAGAACGGCAGCCGCGATGGCCGCCTGGCAATCGTCTCCAAAGACCTGACGCGAGCGATATTCGCCGACCCCATTGCGCCCACGCTCCTCGACGCCATTGAGCGCTGGTCCGAAGTCGAGAGTTCGTTGCGTGCGCGCTACGAAAAGCTCGAATTGGGCGACATGGACGGCGCATTTGCGTTCGATCCGGTACAGGCCATGTCGCCGCTGCCGCGCTGCTACCAATGGCTCGACGGCTCCACATTTGCCAATCATGGCGCTCTGATGGAGAGCGCCTTCGACATCGGCATCAAGAACGAATACGAGCGTCGCCCGCTGGTGTATCAGGGTGCGTCCGACGATTTCATCGGGCCGCGCGACGATATACGGCTGACCAGCGAGTCGGACAATATGGACTTCGAAGGCGAGGTGGCCGTCATCGTGGACGAGGTGCCGATGGGCACACCCAAGGAGCAGGTCGCACCGCATGTCAAACTGCTGATGTTGGTCAATGACGTCAGTTTGCGCGCGCTCGCCGGACGCGAGATGAAGACCGGTTTCGGTTGGGTGCAGGCCAAGCCTTCCACCAGCTTCGCACCCGTGGCCGTGACGCCGGACGAACTGGGCGAGGCTTGGACGGACGGGCGCGTGGAGCTGCCGCTGCAGGTTCAGCGCAACGGCGAATGGTTCGGGCATCCCAACGGCAAAGAGATGACTTTCAACTTCTATCGATTGATCGAGCATACGGCTTATTCACGTTGCCTGCGCGCGGGGACCATCATCGGTTCGGGCACGATGTCCAATGCCTCGCGCAGCGCGGGTTCGGCCTGCATTGCCGAGCGACGCGCCATCGAGACCCTCGATCAGGGCGGCGCGAAGACCCCGTTCATGCGTTTCGGTGAAAGCGTTCGTATCGAAATGTTCGACGCCCCGGGGCGTTCAATTTTCGGGGCAATCGATCAGCGCTACGTAAAGTACTAGGAGGTGCACCATGATTCGTAGAATCAAGACCGGCTTGAGTGCCGCGACCAAAGCTGAAAACAGCGTCCAAGTGCGCAACACCGTCGAAGGAATCCTCGGCGACATCGCGGCGCGCGGCGGCGCGGCGGTGCGCGAGTTTTCGCAAAAGTTCGATCAATGGTCGCCGGCGCAATTCAGACTGACGACGGACGAGATCATGGACTGCGTGCGCTCCCTGCCGGCTAGCACCATCGAGGACATCAAGTTTGCGCAGACCCAGATCCGCAATTTCGCACTGGCGCAGCGCAACTGTCTCAAGGACTTGGAGGTCGAGACCTTGCCGGGGGTGGTACTCGGGCATCGCAACGTGCCCGTCAACAGCGTGGGCTGCTATATCCCCGGCGGCCGCTATCCCATGGTCGCGTCGGCGCACATGAGCGTGGTCACCGCCAAGGCGGCCGGCGTCCAGCGGATCATTTCCTGCGCGCCGCCCTTCGGCGGCAAACCTCACCCGGCCATAGTCACGGCCATGCATCTCGGCGGCGCCGATGAGATCTATGCCTTCGGCGGCGTGCAAGCCATCGGCGCAATGGCCTTGGGAACGGAAGAGGTTGCTCCGGTCGATATGATCGTGGGCCCCGGCAACGCCTACGTCGCGGAGGCCAAACGCCAACTGTTCGGCCGCGTCGGCATCGACCTGTTGGCCGGACCCACCGAAACCTTGATCATCGCCGACGACAGCTGTGACGCGGAAATGGCCGCCGTGGACTTGATCGGTCAAGCCGAGCACGGGCCGGGCAGCCCGGCGGTGTTGCTCACCAATTCCGCGCGGCTCGCCAATGAGGTGCCGCTTGCCATCGAAACCTTGCTTGCTTGGCTGCCCACCGCGGACGTAGCGCGCGTCGCCTGGGAGAATTGCGGCGAGATCATTCTCGTCGACAGCGTCGAAGAACTGGTACAGGAGGGCGACCGAATCGCCTCCGAGCATGTACAGGTGCTGACGCGCGACCCGGATTATTTTCTTAAGCACATGACCAATTTCGGCGCGCTATTCTTGGGACCCCGCACCAATGTCTCGTTCGGCGACAAGGTCATCGGCACCAATCACACCCTGCCGACCATGCGCGCGGCGCGTTATACCGGCGGCCTGTGGGTGGGCAAGTTCATCAAGACCTGTACCTATCAACGAGTGACCACCGATGAGGCGAGCGCACTGATCGGCAGCTACGGTTCGCGGCTGTGCGAACTGGAAGGTTTCGCCGGCCACAAAGAACAGGCCGATCTACGGGTGCGTCGCTATGGTAAGGGCAAAGCGCCAAGCAATGCGCTCGGCTAGTCCGCTTGCCGTCGTCACGGGTGCCACCGGAGGCATCGGTGGCGCGATTTGCAGAAGCCTGGCCGGCGCCGGATTCAACGTCGTCGTCGGCTATCGCAAGTCGGCCTCCGACGCCGAAGCGCTGGCGTCCAGTCTTCCCGGCATTGGCCATTGCGCGGCAAGCGCACCGGTGACCGACAGCGCCGCGCTGCGGGCGTTGGCTGCGCTGATCGACGAACGCTATGCCCGATGCGACGTGCTGGTGAACTGTGCCGGCACCACGCGCTTCGTGCCGCATGCGGACCTCGACGGCCTCGACGATGGGCTGATCGACGATATCTTGGCCACCAATGTGCGCGGTAGCTTCGCCGCGCTACGCGCCCTGCTGCCCTTGCTCAAGGTGAGTACGCGGCCGGGCGGCGCCGTCGTCGTCAATATCTCCTCGATCGCCGCGCGAACCGCGATGGGCAGCAATATCATGTACTGCGCATCGAAGGCTGCGGTGGACAATATGACCCAATCGCTGGCGCGCGCACTGGCGCCGGCGGTGCGAGTGGTCTCGGTGTCGCCGGGATTGGTCGATACCGAATTCGTCAAATCGCTGGATCCCAAATGGCGTGACGAGCAGGCGACGCGCACGCCCCTAGGCCGTCTCGCGACGCCCGAGGAAGTGGCGGCGGCGGTGATTGCGGTGGTACGGGATCTGACCTTCACCACCGGCTGCGTCCTTGCAGTTGACGGTGGCCGACCCCTCAACTAACAAGGTAGCCCTATGGCCGAATCAAATTCCACACCTCACTTCGCCCTCGGGACTTTTTCGGTCGCGGGTTCGCCGCCGTTTCCCGGAATGGTGATGACCGAACGCGTCATCGCGCTGAACGCGCTGGTCCCGTTGTGCAAACGGCTGGGCGGCGAACTGCGCAATGCGGGATCGCTGCTGTCTTTGCTCGACGAGTGGACGCCCAATGAAAGCGCCCTGACCCAGGCGGCGGCCTATCTGCAGGGGCATGCGGACGTGTTCGCGGAGCTGTCGGTGCCGGTGAAAGCATTGAAAGTTCACGCGCCTTTGGAGCAGCCGCGACAGATATTCTGTTCCGGCGCCAACTACCGCAAGCATGTCATCGACTTGATCGTCGATCAGGCACGCGATGTGGCAACGCAAGGCATGAACCGAGAACAGCGGTATGCGTATGCCGTGGAACTCATGGATGAGCGCAGCGCGAACGGCACGCCGTACATATTCTCGAAAACCTGGTCATCCATCACGGGTCCGTTCGACCCGGTTCCGCTGCCGTCGAACGTCGAACAGCCGGATTGGGAATTGGAATTGGTGGTGGTGATCGGCAAGCCGGCGTTTCACGTGTCGCGCGCGGCCGCGTACGATCATGTCGCCGGCTATACCATTTGCAACGACATTACCAACCGGGAACTCGTGCACCGTCAGGACTTGAAAGCGCTCGGCAGCGACTGGGTCATGGGCAAGTGCATGCCGGGGTACCTGCCCATGGGACCGTATCTGGTGCCGGCAGCGTTTGTGCCCAAGCCACAGGACGTCAATATCACGCTCAAACTCAATGGCGAAATCAAGCAGAACGAAAGCACTGCCGACATGATTTTTGACATTCCGCGTTTGATCGAATATCTCACCAGCCGCGTGCGGCTGTGGCCCGGCGACATTCTCCTGACCGGCTCGCCGTCGGGCAACGGTTCGCACACCAATCGCTTTCTGCGGCACGGCGATGTGCTGGAGGGGTCCATTGCCGGCATTGGTACGCAGCGCAATGTCTGTGTGGCGGACGGATGAGTCAATCATCGACAGCGATGCCGCCAATCAGAACATACAATTTCCCATGGGAGCGCCTGGCCGGTAACGTAAGGGACTTGCTGGTTGGGTGCGTAGAACGCACTTGCGCTGGGGACCCCACAAGAAGAGCAACATGAGTCAATTGGACCACAAGATTGCGATCGTGACCGGTGCCGGCGGCGGAATCGGCTCCGCCACGGCACAACTCCTGGCGGCGCGCGGCGCCAGCGTGGTACTTGCCGATATCCATGTGCAAGCGGCCGAGCGGGTAGCGGAACTCGTAGAGCGAGCGGGCGGTTCAGCGTTGGCGTTGCACCTCGATCTGGCCAGCGAGGACAGCATCATCTCCTTGATGCGATCGACGTTGGACCGATTCGGCAAGATCGACATCCTGCATAACAATGCGGCGGATCTGTCGCCGGATTTGTCCGGCCGGGATCGCGACGTGGAAGCGATGGAGGCCGAAGTCTGGGATCGGACTTTCAAAGTCAATGTGCGCGGAACCATGCTGTCGTGCAAGTACGCGCTGCCCCACATGGTGGCCAACGGCAGCGGCTCGATCATCAATACGGCTTCCAATCTCGGCATGCAGGGAAACCTCGGCCAGGCGGCCTACGCTGCGTCCAAAGCCGCGGTCATCCAACTTTCGCGCTCCATTGCCACTTCGCACGGCCGACGGGGCATCCGGTGCAACACGGTGTCGCCCGGTCTGGTGATGACGCCCGCGGCACGCGACAATCTGCCGCCGCAATTGCACAAAATCGTCGCCGGCGAAACCCTCACGCCGTACCTCGGGGTTCCCCAGGACATTGCCAACGCGGTCGCTTTTCTGGCCTCGGACGAGGCGCGATACGTGACCGGGCACAATTTGGTGGTCGACGGGGGCACGGTTGCCCACGTGCCGGGTTTTGCCCAATTCAGCGAGCTGTTCGGCGCGCACTGAATGACGACGCCGCGCACCCCGGGCTTTCTGCAAGGCGTCATGCTGCTGTTGCCGATCACCTTGGCGGTCATGGGGATTTCGGTGCTCGCACCCGTGGTGCCCCTGTTATTGAAGCAATTTCAGGACGCGCCGTATCACGAGTACTTGGTCATGGGCGGCATCCTCACCATGCCCGCCATTTGGGTGTTGCTGTTTTCGCCGGCTGCGGGCTGGATGGCCGACCGGTTTGGGCGCCGCAATCTTCTGGTGGTGTCGATGATGGTGTACGCGTTCGTCGGGATCGCCCCGGTATTTCTGGACAACCTGTACGCCATTATTGCGTCGCGCGTCGCGGTTGGTATCTGTGAATCCATCGTGATGACGGTTTCGACGACGCTGATCAGCGACTACTTCACCGGTCACGCCCGCGAGCGCTGGTTGGCCAGCCAGACCGCCGTGGCTTCGGTGTCGGCACTGGGGATCATTTACCTTGGCGGTCAGCTCGGAGCGGCCTACGGCTGGCGGGGGCCGTTCTATCTGTATGCCTACAGCCTGCCGCTGGCGCTTTGCGTGTTAGCGTGCATATGGGAGCCCTCGGTATCGGAACCGCGCACGGACGGAGTCGCCGCCGTGGAGGCCAGTGACGTCGCATTTCCATGGGCGCGAATTTTGAGCATCTGTGCGATTACCTTGCTCGCCTCCATCAGCTTTTACACCGTGATCACCAAGAATGCCGAGGCCTTGGTGGCGCTGGGTGTGAGCGACACGGCGCAGATCACGCGATTCACGGCGCTGGCCAGCATAGGCGTTCCGTTCGGCACATTTATTTTCTGGGGTTTGTCGCGAATTCCGATCGGTTGGCTGCTGTTCATCGACTTCGCCCTGGTGGGCACCGGTTTTGCCTGGATGGGAGGAGCGGCTGATCCTGGCATGTATGCGTGGGGATCGTTCATCAACCAGATCGGTTGCGGTTTGGTACTGCCGACCATGCTGGTGTGGGCGACGCGCGGCGTCGCGTATGCCATCCGTGGGCGGGTCAACGGCATGTGGCAGGCGGCCTTCGCCATCGGGCAGTTTCTGAGCGGGATGGTCGTCACCCTGCTCAGCAAACAACTCGGCGGGTTATTGCCCACGCTGGCGGTGATGGGTAAGGCAATTCTGGTGTTTGCCGTCATTTCCGCAGTCACCGGGGTCATCTGGCGCAGGCATATGATGGCGGCAGTCCCCACCATAAGCTGAAATATTCTTGATCGGAGAGGGGATGACAAACAGTTACGACGTGGTCGCAATGGGAGCCGGGCACAACGGCCTGGTCGCGGCGGCGTATCTCGCGAAGGCGGGTAAAAAGGTGCTGGTGCTGGAGCGCAAGGCTTGGCCGGGCGGCGGCGTGGTCACGCGCGAGATGAACACACCGGGCTACTGGCATGACGAGCACTCCAGTGTGCACATCATGATCCAGGGCAACCCGATGATCCGGCAAGACGAGTTGGGCTTGCAGAGCCAGTTCGGGCTCAAGTATCACTACGGCACCCCCTACGCGATGATTTTTCCGGACCAGACCAGCTTGGTCGCGCACCAAGACCTCGACAAAACCTGCGAGGGCATTGCGAAAATTTCGCGCAAAGATGCCGAGACCTATCGGCGCTTCGCGAAACGCGCCATCGCCATGCTGCCGATGTTCGGTGCCGGCCTCTATGTTCCGCCCGCGCCCATGGGGGCGTTCATGACCATGCTCGATGGCAGCGACCAGGGGCGTGAGGTGCTCGAGGCGATGCAGCGCAGTTCGCTGGAAATCGCCAACCAGTCGTTCGAGAGCGAAAAGGTCAAGATCTGGCTGCTGCGTCTGGTCTCGGAGAATCTACAGCTGCCGGATGAGCTCGGCACCGGTTTCGGCCTGTATTTGATGCCGGGGCTGATGCACGGCTTCGGCGTATCGCAGCCAGTGGGCGGCAGCGGCAAACTGTCCGAGTCCCTGGTCCGCTGCATCGAACATCACGGCGGCGAAGTACGCTGCAACAGCGAGGTCACGAAAATACTCACGTCCGGCGGCCGCGCCACCGGCGTGCGCCTGTCGAGCGGGGAGGAATTCAAGGCCGCCGATGGTGTCATCGGCGCCATCCATCCGCACCGCCTGCGGGCATTCATCGAAGGCATCCCGGAGCCGGTGCTGGACCGCGCCGAGCGCGCCACCTTGGCCGCCTTCAGTATCATGGTCAGCCATTACGATCTCAAGGAACAAGCGCAGTACTACGCCGGCGACGAAGTGGGTCGCGCGATCATGCTCGAGTTCATGAGTTCCAATACTCTGAGCGAGATGCTCGACGATTTCGATGCACTCAAACGCGGACGCATTTCCGAGCGTGTGCTCGCCGCGGGCGGCGACGAAAGCATCAACGATCCGAGCCGCGTGCCGCCTGGGCGCGGCATGTTTCACGGCATCACCTTCGCACCCTACAACCTAGAGGATGGCGGTGCGGCGCGCTGGGATGAAATCGCGGAACAAATGGGTGACCGCAGCCTCGCGGCGTACCGCAAGTTCGTCAAGAACCTCAGCAGCGACAACATCATCAAGCGCACCATCGTGACGCCGCTGGATCATGCGCGTCACATGCCGAACAGCATGGTGGGCGGCGATATACACGGCGTTGCGCCCTATTTCTACCAAACGGGCGGTCATCGTCCGACGCCGGATCTGGCGCAATACACCGTGCCCGGCGTGGAGCGATTTTATTTGGTGGGACCGTTCCAGCACCCCGGCGGCGGTGTTTACGGCGCCGGTCGTGCCACCGCCATCCGCATGTTCGAACACTTCGGCATGGATTTCGACAAAGTCGTCGGCGCTACGTCCGAGAAAACCCCGGCAAAGACCACCACGATGGGCAGCGATAGAAAAACCGCCGCTGCGGCGGACGATGCCAGTGTCACGCTCTACGGTCCCGCCAACGAGGACCTGCTGGTGATCCGAACGATCGAGCGCGAGGGCAATAGCGTGGTCGTGAAGGGGCAGGCCTACGGCACCATGCCGTTGTCGGCGACGCTGCGGCCCGAACAGGCGCGGCGCATGTTCAAGTTGCTGAAATGGTCGCTGATTCCATTCCTGATGAGTTTTCTGTTCCGTCGTTCGAAGCCGGATTGATGCCGGCAACTGAATATTCTATGGCGTCCCGCCCGATCTCTTCGGCGACTCCTCAAGACTTGAGGCGCAACGTGTAGATCGCATACGGTAGCCCATTCCGTTCCGGAATCTCCCGCGTATGTATGAACCCCATTCTCAGATACATCCCCAGCGCTACGCTCATGACAGGCGTCGTGTGCAAAGCGATAAGCGGCGCGCCGTCGCGTCGTGCGCGCTCGATGCTCTTTTCAGACAGCGCGCGCCCGATCCCGCGTCCTCGGGCGACGGGATCCACCGAGAGTAACCGGATCAGCGCCCACGACGGCTCGAAGATGTCCTCGCGATCACGGCCGGGCCCGACGTAACACACAAAGCCGACGACCAACCCATTGTCCTCGGCTACCAGGAGTTCCGCCTCTTTCGCGAAATGCGCGGCACGCGCCAACATGATGGTACTGCGCGCCCAGTCGGAGAACGCCGGGCGGTACTCCTCCCAAGCTGCGAGCGCGATGCGATTCACCGCCGCAGTATCCTCAATTCGAAAGTCGCGGATTTGAACGCTCATCCGTAGGATCCCTCCCGCCCTTGAGAATAAACCCTCCACGCCGATTATGCCCTTTGCATTTCTGCACGAAGAGGGCGGTTTCCATGGCTCGATGTGCGAAAACCCTGCACAAATCCCGATGTTTAATCGAATTCGATGATGTCGTCGTCGCTTGGACGGCGGTAAACGAGAGGCGTTTCTCAGCATTTTGGGGGGCGGTTACGGTAACTTTACCGCAAGGCAACAATTCAGGTCCCCATGCAGTCTCTCTACAATACCTGGCTGGTGGGACTTTCCATCGCCGTGGCCATGCTGGTGTCGTACACGGCCCTGCGACTGGCGGCGCGGGTCGCGACCAGCGAACGCCCGGCGACGCGCTTGTGGCTGGCTGCGGGAGCGCTGGCCATGGGCGTCGGCATCTGGTCCATGCACTTCATCGGCATGCTGGCCTTCTCGCTACCGATTCCGCTCGCTTACGACGTACCGACCACGCTGGCCTCTCTTGGTATCGCCGTCGTCACCTCTGGGTTCGCACTCATTCTGACCAGCGGCGAGAAGCTCACGTTTATTCGTCTGGCGGGGGGCGCCGTAGTCATGGGGGCTGGAATTTGCGCCATGCATTACACGGGGATGGCCGCGATCGCGATCGTCCCAGGAATTGACTATGACCCTGCGCTGGTGGCGCTCTCGATCGTCATCGCAGTAACGGCATCATTTGTCGCGTTGTGGCTGTTCTTCAGGCTGCGCGACGGGCACTCTCACCTTCAGCGCTTGGCCCGAGTCGCAGCCGCAATCGTCATGGGGCTCGCCATCAGCGGTATGCACTACACCGCGATGGCTGCCGCTCGCTTCGCGCTGGGTTCTTTTTGCCGCGGCGGCGTGACGTTTGACAACCGCTGGCTTGCGGCAACTATTGGGCTCTTCGCGCTGGGCCTGCTGGTCGTGACCCTGGTCACCGCCGTGTATGACGCCCATCTGCAATCGCGGATGCATAGCCACGCTCAACGACTCGAGGTGATCAACGCGGAGCTGCAGCATCAGGCGACCCACGACGCGCTGACCGGCTTGCCGAATCGAACGCTGTGCATGGATCGGCTCGGCCGCGAAATCGCCCACGCCGAGCGGGATGGGCACCGGTTCGGCGTGTTACTGCTCGACCTGGACCGATTCAAACTCATCAACGATTCGCTCGGTCACGGTGCCGGAGATCAGTTGCTAGCCCAAGTGGCGCGCCGATTGACCGGCGCCATTCGGGATGTCGATACGGTCGCGCGCACCGGGGGCGATGAGTTCCTGTTGCTGATCGCCGATACCCGCGATCAAGCCGACTTGGCGGCGGTGGCCACCCAGATCGGCAAAGCGCTGGGTGAACCGTTCCTCGTCAACGCGGCTGAGGTTCACACCTCTGCAAGCATCGGCATCAGCGTGTATCCGGCGGACGGAATCAAAGCGGACGCACTGGTTGCCCGCGCCGATGAGGCCATGTACTTCGCGAAGGAACGGGGCCGCAACGCATTTGAATTCTTCAATCTGGCCATGAGCGTCTTCTCTCATGAGCGCTTGGAACTGGAGAACGATCTGCGCCGCGCTCTCGCTTTGAAGCAATTGGAAGTCCACTACCAGCCAAAAAGCGACGTCATGACGGGCCGCATCAACAGCGTCGAGGCACTGCTGCGGTGGCGGCATCCGACTCGGGGTCTCGTCAGTCCGGCGGATTTTATTCCCTTGGCCGAGGACAGCGGGCTCATCCTCTCCATCGGCGAGTGGGTGCTGCGCGAGGCCTGTCAACAAGCGCGGCAATGGCAGCGCACAGGGCTGCCGTTCCTGCGTATTGCGGTCAATGTCTCGCCCGTTCAGTTCCGGCAGTCCAATTTCTTGCAGGCCGTTCGCACGGCGCTCCTCGACTTCGATCTGGAACCCCAGTATCTCGAAATCGAGCTGACCGAAACGACCGTAATGGATAACGCCGAAAGCTCCATCGAGATCCTCGAGCAGCTGAGTCGCATGGGAGTCGTCGTGTCGATCGACGATTTCGGGACGGGCTACTCGAGCATGAGCTACCTCCGGCGTTTCCCGATCGACAAGCTGAAGATCGATCGCAGCTTCATCAGCGAACTGACCACGAATGCGGCCGACGCGTCGATCGTCCAGGCAATCATCTCCCTGGCGCACAGCCTGCGGCTCAAGGTAGTGGCCGAAGGCGTCGAGACGGCGGAGCAACTCGAATTGCTGCGTACACTCGGCTGCGACCAATATCAGGGGTTTTATCACAGCGCCGCGGTGCCGCCGGGCGAAATCGAGGAATCGGTTCGATCGGGCATCGAGGCGGCAAATCAGCACGAGGACATCGATTTTACGGCGACGCAGAGCAAGCTTGCCGCCTTCAAGGTGCGCTGACGCTTTCATAGGGGCCAAAGACTTTGACTACGCGGTCTGCCTCATCGGCATTGTCGGTGACGACGACGCAATAGTCCGCGCCGCCCGGCGAGACGCGTACGATGATATGACCCGCGTTGCTGCTGAAACGCTTCACCAGGCGCTCATTGACCAATGCGTTGGCGGCCGACATACCCGTTGCGAAAACAGGCGCGCGCAAGCGGCGGTTCAGCTCACCGCGCCGCTGTTTAACATCTTGCGTCTCAGCCTTGTCGACCATTTATCCTCTCGCGGCGAGCATAAAAGAAACTGCGCGACAACCGAAGCCACGAGCTCGCGTTCGAATTTGTCTTAAGCGGCTGGTGCGCCACGAACACGCGCTCTTTGCGTGCGAGAGGATGCCTACCGCGTCGTACTGTGCGAGCGCCGTCACACTACTCATAACTGGCGTTGCGCCCAGAAATCCTTCTTGGATATTGTATATCACATGAAATACATCATTATCGCGACGGCCCTGACATGTCTGATTTCCGGCGCTGCGAATGCGGATCGGAATTCTGATACCGATATTCAAAATCTTCGAAATTCAGTAAAGATGGCATACAGCAGCGCGGACAAAGCAGATGCTGAGGGCGATCATGTAAGTGGCGTGCGTTGGCGCCAAAAGGCCCATGATCTTGAAACGCAGTTGCGGAACCTGGTGCAGCAGAACGCCGACGACGCGGTGTCCATCGCGGGAGCCTTTAGTTCGAACTAGTTCGGACGCTCGCCGCAGAGCGGATAGTCGACCGCCTTAGCGGCCGACGCTCCCCCAGGTTTGAAGAAAGCCGAAGTCCCCCTTCATTGGGACCGGCCGGAAGCGTCCACCCCAAGATTTGGCCAGTCCTTCCTCTACGTACAAGAACGCAAGTCAATAGGATTGCGCGACTCGCGGCTTTGTCTGACATACATAGGCATCTGCAGCATCCACAGTACGGGCAAAGATGGGTGTAGCGTATTCCTCGGGGTGCCGGTGTAAAGTCGACCCTTTCGAGGTAGTCGGTTGAGGGGCCCGCGCGCGCGGCCGGAAATATTCAGGCTCGGATAAGAGTCGCCTATGAACGTAACTCGCGCCTCCACCACCAACCACGTCACCATCCTATATAGACCCAAAGTCGAAAACCATGGGCACCCATTGACTATCGCCGATGACAGCACGACCATCGATCTGCAAACGGGCACGGGCGTCGCCGCGCGCACAGCCGGGAGCGAGCGCCTGACCTTTTCGATCGGTGATCAACCTCCCTCTTCGCCCAGTGAAATTGGTCGCGTGTTACGGGATCGGTATGTGCTCGTAGATCGATTGGGAAGCGGCGGTAAGGGTACGGTATTCAAAGCCCTGGATCGCTTCCGCGCCGATCTTCCTGAAGCTGAGCAGTACGTGGCGATAAAAATTCTGCATTCGACCACCGATAACCGCGAGGAGCGGCTCGCAAAATTACGGCGCGAGTTTTACCGCACGCAGATGCTTTCCCACCGGAATATCGTCAACGTATTCGAACTGGACCGAGACGGCGACGTGGATTTTTTTACCATGGAGTTTCTGGAAGGGGAACTCTTGAGCCGCGTGGTAGGGCGATTGCAGCCGTTGCCTATGTCCCGCCCGCAGGCATGGGCAATCATACGGGAGATCGGGTCCGGGCTGGAGTATGCACATTCCCGGAACGTAGTTCACGCGGATTTGAAGCCGCACAACATTATGATTACTCACTCGGGAGAGGTCCGGATACTCGATTTTGGTGCGTCGAGCACCTCCGCTGAACAGTCTCCGGAGGGCCGTCTAAGTCCGAGAAATGCCTTTTCCTCGGTGACGCCTGCCTATGCGTGCTGCGAACTTCTGGATGGACGATCGCCCGATCCAAGCGATGACATCTACGCGTTCGCGTGCCTGTCGTACGAATTGCTTGCAGGAGTGCACCCCTTTCAGCGCCGCCGCTCAACGGAGGCGCGCGATCTTGGAATAGTGCCGATACGTCCGCTTGGACTCAGCCGACAACAATGGCAGGCGCTTACCATGGGATTGTCTTGGCATCGGGCGGGGCGGTCAATTTCGGTGCGCGGCTGGCTCAATAAATTGAATACCGGGCGGGTGGCGGAGGGACAATTGCCGCGCGCTCATGATCTGGGATCCGCACCTGCAAACCCCCGACCGGCAGTGTCCTTCAGAGCCGTTGCTCTGTTCGCCGTGCTGCTGATTTGTGTAACCGCTTGGGTTTCGGTGGCTCGTTTGGCGGGCAGAATCAGCGGCAATGACCTCGTGCCGTCAGTGGCAGCGAGCACGCAGCTCAACGTCGGCCCCGTCCCGGCGGCTGAAAGTGTGGGGACAGCTGAGAGTGCAGGCGCGCCTGAGAGTGCAGGGCCGTCCGAGAGCGTGGGGCCGCCTGGGAAGCCACCAGCGGCTTCGGTGGCAATGGATGCTGGTTCGCGGGATGCGGCCGCACCGGATACGCCGCTACAGACTTTGGTGACGCAATCGCAAGCCGTCAATAGTATAAGGCGTGAGCTCAACCGGTCGAAGCCGCCTACGGTGCTGACTAGCCCCCTCGTGGTTTCCGCCAGCGACTACCGAGTTCGCTCCGGCGAACGTTTTGCGGAGATTCGTGTTTATCGCTCGTCTCCTTTGGGTAGCGACACTCCATTCGTGTGGTGGACCGAGGCAGCCTCGGCGAAACCCGGTATCGATTATGTGCATCAAGGGAAAGCAATTCAGTCCTTTCGCAAGGGCAAAAGCTCGACCAGCTTCTTTGTAAAGCTCGTTCCCAAAGCGTCCAGAACACAGCCGGAGGTGTTCTACATTGCAATCTCCGAGGCCGGTCGCGGCGCATCGCCGGACCAGGTCGCGCGCGCGGCGGTTTGGCTACCGACGAATAACGATCAGTCGTAGGCCGTCGCCGATCGCGTTGAAACGCGCTTCATCTAGTTGCCCACCGCGTGTACTCGCCATGCCGGAAATTCCGATCCTGGCGCAGTCTTTTCGAGCAACCCACAGGCCACCAGGCCATCGTCGCTCCCGGCTTCGCATAGGTATACGGCGATGGTACCCCGTTGCTGGCCGGTATAGATCAAGCGCCAATCCTGTGGCAGCAATCGCCTGTGCGTGGAGAACTGGACATCGAGATGAGTCGCGGCTTGCGCTTCCAGAATGCCGCGCCCCTCTACGGCGACATGCCCGCGCACCGTTGCAATTTCCGCATCGACATGCAGCGGATTGGGTGGTTCGGCGATTTGCAAGCCGTGCCTGGCGAGATGGTCGGCAATGTGCGGGGGCACCGCATAAGCGAGCGGTCTTTTGACCACGTGCTCGCCGACGAATCGGGCGAAATGCGGGACTGTCGCCTCGGTGGGGGCGCCGCTCAAGGTGTAGGGGTCACGCGTCAGAATATGCGCACGGCTGTCGTCGAACGCTTCAAGCCGGTAGCGTACGGCAATCTGCGGCGGCGGTTCGATGCAGGTGGCCAACAGATCCAGGATCTCCCGGCTCTGTGCCGCTACATAGTTAAGTGTCTCGCGCAAGAAACCGTAGGTGGTGCGCACGCGTTCGGCAAACCTCAGATACGAGTAGGTCTCGAGCAACAGATCAAGCCGATTGGTCAAGCCGCGGTAATTACCGCCGAAGCGCGGATGGTGCGGATAGGTTATCCAGCCTAGACCCTCACCGCCTTCGTCGCGCAGAAAATTTCCGTACCAGAATGAATCCAGGCCGTCGTTGGCCTTGACCGCCGCTTGCACCGCCGGCAGCAGGCGTGTGCGCATGAATTCAATGGGCTCGCGGCGCCCGCTGTCGACCACGTGAGGAATATCGTAAGTCATCGCGAAGCGATGTATGGAGCCGTTGGTGGTATGGCAGTCGACGACCAGGTGTGGATTCCACGGCTGGCAGACACCGCTCTGCATCAGCCGCATCTCGGCACCTTCTTGGCGCATATAGTCACGGTTCAAATTGATGCCGGCCGCATTCTCCCGGGTACCCACACCGCCCGGCGGTCCAATCTGGCCGCGCAGGTGTGCAATCTCGAGCTTGCGATGTTCAGCATCGATGCGATCGTTACCATCGGCATTGAACAGCGGCACCACGAGCAACGTGAGACGGCTCAGAAGATCGCCGTGACGACCACTGAGGATGTCGCGCACCAGCATCAACGCGGCTTCTTTGCCCTCCACCTCGCCGGCATGAATTCCGCATTGAATCAAGACGATGGGAAGTCCGGAGTCCAACGCCTCCCGCGGCGTGAAATAGCGCCCGCCGGAGAGCACGAGCAGCGGCAATAGCCGTCCTTCCGGCGTTTCGCCGAAATCGGTGATGTACAGCTGCTCGCCGCCGAGCTGGCGAACGGCTTCGATGAACTCGAGCACGTCGGCATGCGTCGAGGTCTCTCGAAAGTCGCTGCTTTCAGCGCGTGTCAGCGGACCGTGAACGGACGCCAGCGGCATTGGTGGGTTACCTGCGTGTGAGTGTGCGGAATAGTAAACCGACCGCGGCCCAGCTCGCGATGAGTTTCCATTCCAAGGGAATCCCGCGCTGAACCCACAGCGGCTGAAACAGCGCGAACACAGCCATTACCACAGCGCCGATCAGGCAGACGGGAATGACGAGTCGTGACGCCGGAACCGCAAAGCCGGGAGAACGCGGTTCCCGGCGTTTCTGCTGGATCAACACGATGAGCATGAGCACGATGGTCATGGCCACGCAAATGGTGGCCATGTTGACGATGGGAACCAGCGCGCCGCGACCGAGAAATATGCCGATGAGGGTGGCAGCGGTGACCAGCAAAATGGCGTTGGTCGGCGTCTTGCGGCGGGCATCGACGCGGCCCAGCGCTGCCGGCAGCAGTCCCGCTTGTGCCTGCGCAAGTATCAGGCGAGATGCCATCATGAGGACGGCATTCCAAGTCTTTGCGAGCGAAAATATGGCAACGATGAGGACCACCTTGCCGATTCCTGCGCCCGGTTTGAGTGCATCGAAGGCTGCGACGGATGGCAGCTCAGCGTCCAGTAGGCTATGCCAAGGAATGATGCTGCCGGCGGACAATACGATGGCGGCGTAGAACACGGCCGCGGCGACGATGCCCAATACCATGCTGCCGGTGGCGGCGCGAACCGACACCTGGGGCGCACGCTCCTCGATCAGATACAACGAGGTTTGAAATCCATACAAGAGCATGGCGCAAGTCGCGAACAGCCATGAAAATCCCAGGAGCCACGACTTTCCGCCGGGGGGCGTGAACCAGGGCCGAAGATGATCCGTCTGTCCGTAAACAAAGCCCGCGACGATGAGCACCGTCATCACGGCGATGAAGCTGTAAGTAACCAGGCGCTGAAACAACACCGATACTTGCACGCCGCTCAAATTAATCACGCAGATGAGGGCTGCACCCAAGCAGCCGATGGTCATTCCGTACGCAGTGACGGGTTCCCCCAGCACTCGGTATACGGTGGTCGTTGGCATTTGGGGTTGCAGCAGGCTTGCCAGCCAGGGCAGCGCCGTCCCTTCAAAGGCGCTGATGGCAACCAGGAACAAGGTCAGGAACCAACCGACAGGGAAAGCAACCCGGGGGCCCAAAGTGTCCAATGCGAAGCGCAGTTCGCCGCCTCCGCGGGGCATGCGCGCGGCCAATTCTGCGTAGCACATGCCAACCGCCGCCATCAGCATTCCACCGGTAAGCAGCGCGAGCAAAGCGCCCCCCGGAGCGGCAAGCCTCAACCACTCGCCCAGCAGAACGATCCATCCCGAACCCACGATGCTGCCGAACGACAGCGCGAAAAAGCCACTGCGACCGACCACTCCGGAAGGAGTGGCGGCCGCGGGCGAGTCAAGGTGGGTGTGGTTCAGAATTTGTAGTCGAAGGTCAGTCCGACCGTTCTCGGCGTATTGATGGCGATACGGCGCGTCGTCGGCAGGTCCGCCGCAATCGCTACCGGAAGAGCGGTCTCGCCAATCTTGTTGAAGACATTGTCGAGGAACACAGCGGCCTTCCATCGTTCCGTCCGGTCGACTCCCACGCGCAGATTCGTCAGTGCGAAGCCGTCGTAGTGGTAGAACGGGCTGGTTCTATCATACAGCGCATTCGCACCGGCGCGGTCCGTGAAATCCACCCGGAAAAAGCCCGAAAGGCTTTCGATCAACGGGCGTTCGTACTGAGCCGATGCCGCGGCGCTCCAGCGCGGCACGTCGGTCAGCTGATCGCCCTTCTGAGCCGAGGATCCCGGAATCGAGTTGCGCAATGTCGCATCGACGTAGCCGCCCGACGCGGACAGGGTGAGTCCGGATACCGGTACATACTCGGCCTCGATTTCCGCACCCTTGCTCGTCGCGCCACCGAAATTCGCGGTAATGTTGAATCCACATTGCAGCACGATCTGTTGCTGCACATTTTGCCAGTCGATGTAATAGATCGATCCATTGAGGGTCAGGCGCCGGTCCAGCCAACGGGTCTTGGTGCCCACTTCGTAGTTCCACAGACTGTCCGATCCGTACTTGGTCAGCGCATTCGCGCTCAATCCCAAGGTCCCAACCTCGGTTCCGCACACCGATGCGGGCGCAGGATTGTTCGGACCGCCCGGCCGGTATCCCTTCGAGGCCGTGGCGTACACGAGATCGTCCGGGTTCAATTGCTTCGAGACCGTCAGCTTGGGATTGACGCCGTGGTCCGTGGAATTGCTGTAGGAATACGTGGTGGATCCGTTGAATACACCGTCGCCTTCTTGATAGAAGTCCTGGTTGACCTTGAATGCGCGCGCCCCAGCGGTCACTTTCCAGCCGTCATCGAAGGCGTACGACCCTTCCCCATAGACGGCATATTCGCGCAAACCCGCGGTACGGATGCCATGAAAGAAGGTTTCGCCGCCAAACGGTGAGCCGAAGGCCGCGTCGTATCCCGGCGGATCGGGAATTTCCGATTCGAGCGGCGCCGACACATTGTGATAGAACAATCCGCCGGTGAGCTGCAACGGCCCCTGGAAGCTCGACGTGAACCGAAACTCCTGCGTCCACTCCTTGTTCTTGTAGTCGCCCGTCATACCCACCGGATACACCGAGTTCTGGGGCACCGGCGAGAAAAAGTAATAGAGCACGTTCGACGCATCTTCATGCAGCAGAATGTCTCGGTCGTAGTATGAGGTCGACGACAGCAGCTCGAAGCTCGGCAACACCTGGCGGATGGTGAGATTTGCCAGCCACGTCTTTTGCCGCGAGTCTTCTGCCGTGTCACGGGCCTGGATCAAATTGTCGAAGTTACCCTGGGGTTCGTCGATGTTGAACGGGCCGCCCAGACGCGTCTCTTGGTAAATCATCGACGGGGTGAGGGAGAGCCCCGAGGCAAACTCGATCTTCGCGGCTGCGCGTACGCCGTCGGTGTTCTCGGAGTTGACCCTGCGTTCGACGATCGAGGGGTTGATATTGAGATAGCTGGTCGAGTCGATGCCGTATCGATTGATGAAGCCATCGTTGTGACGATAAAACGCGGTGATCCGCAACGCGGCGGATTCCGCGAGGGGAAGATTGACGGTACCGATCTGCTCGACGTTCGGGCCGCCGCCCTCGGTATAGGACACGGTCGAACGGCTGGTCGCCTCGAAATGCGCAGCGTCCGGCTGATTGCTCACATACTTGATGGTTCCGCCCATCGAACTCGATCCGTACAGCGTTCCTTGGGGGCCGCGCAGCACCTCGACGCGGGCCAGGTCGAACAGTGCGGGATCGAACACCCCGCGCGCCGACAACTGCGCGGCGTTGCTGGAGGCCTGCATGGGCGTGTCATCGAGGTAAAAGCCCACGGTTCCGGTAGTACCCGCGGTCGATGAGATGCCCCGAATGATCAGAATGTTTTGCCCGGGGCCGGAGGAGACGACATTGAGGCCAGGCACTTGGCGCGCCAGATCGGACAGTCGGGTAACCCCCAACTGCTCGAGAGTGCCGCTGTCGATGGCCGTGACGCTGAGCGGCACTGTTTGAATGCTTTCGCTGCGGCGCTGCGCGGTGACCACGATGTCCGCGATGCCCGCCGCGCCGCTATCTTCGCTGGGGGCCGCCCGTCCGGTCGAGGGCAATGCGCCGATGGCTGCGGCGATGGCGGGAATGCTGAGCAAGGCAAATTTGGCGATGGTTCGCGGCACGATGGATCCCCATTGGTATGTACGGTGAATGCGCACGGCATCCGTCCACTGGATCATGTCATCGAATGTTCATATCGTCAAAAATTTTTGATGAATGAACAATATTTGACTCGGGTGCCGGTTCGCGCGAGGCTGTGCCCTTTTGCGAGACCCACCGGGATGCCTTCGACGACAATACAATCTGGGCCTGTGCAGTGCGAAATCGCTCTGAGCGGCGACGCAGCTGACCCCATCGTGCAAGCGATCAAACAGGTCTTGGATTGCAGCATGAGTTCCTGGAACGCCGGCGATTTGACCGGGTTTCTCGATTGTTATGAAGTTTCGCCGCAAACCAGCTATCTGACTTCGGATCGGATCGTCCTTGGCTATTGGGAAATCGCCGAGATGTACGCCGAACGTTTTGCTACCGTGAGCGCAGCGCAGCGGGGTATGCTGAGCATGTCATTGACGCGTGTCGTGCCGCTGGGCGCGGAGCATGCGCTGGCGATCGGACGTTATCGGTTGAGTCGGGACCAACAAGATGGTGGATCGGGGGAGGGGGTGTTTTCATTGGTTTTACGTAAGACGGCGCAGGGTTGGCGCATCTCGGCCGACCACACCTCAGCCTGACATGCTCCGGCTCACTTAATACCCATGCCCCGAATCCGGAAGGCTGCACCTGCGCACCCACCGCCGATCGCCTCAGCGATCCGTGCGCGTCGGCGCAGGCTTGGGCTCACCCTCCAGGAGCTGGCGAAAAAGTCGGGACTGTCGGCCCCCTTTTTGTCGCAAGTGGAACGAAATCAAGCGACACCCTCCATTACCTCGCTGATCGCAATTGCTCAGGCTTTGGACGTCGAAATCCAATACTTCATCAATCCGCCGCCCTTCAGCGAGATCGTCAGGCGCGCGGCAACTCCCGAGTACTTGGAGACCGGCACGAAGCTCCGTCATATCAGGCTGACGGGCGGCCACGCCGAGCGGCAAATGGAGGCGTTGCTGATTGTCATACCGCCTGGTTTCGTGGCACCCACTGCGGCACGTGAAGGCGAAGGCTTTTACTACGTGCTGGAAGGCAAATTGACGGCCTCCCTCGGCAACGACACTTTCACATTGGGTCCCGGCGACACGGCACATTTCGATCAGCGCCACCCGTTTCAGATGTCGAACGCCGGCAAGCGCGTGCTGCGGCTTCTTTGGGTGGGTACTCCGGCGATTTTCTAATGCCGCGCAAGCGGCGGGGTATCACGCCGGCGCGGCGGGGCGGCGCTTTCCAATCCCGGTGGCATTCTCAAAAGCGTATGCCAATTGCAATACACCCAGATCGTCGCGATAGCGTCCGACGATCTGAACACCGACGGGGAGACCTTCGGAGGTAAAACCCGCCGGAACGGAAATCGCGGGATGAAAAGTTGTGGTGATCCAGTAGGCGGATTTCATCCAGGCAATGTAATGTCCCATCTTCACGCCGTCGATTTCCGTGGGCCAGTGAAGTGACGCATCGAATGGCGGCACTTGGTTGACTGCCGAAAGAATGAACGGATAGTCGTCCTGAAATACACGCATCTTTTCGACCAGTTGGCCGTGCCGCACCATCGCGGTTGATAGTTGCGATGTCGAAAGGCGCGCGCCGTCCTCGATTTCTTGGATTGCCTCTGGCTTGAATTCCTTGCGATGGCTGGCCAGAAGCGGTCCCAAAATGGTCCAGGAACGAAAGGCTCGCATGGTCAAAAATATTTCTTCGGCGGACACGAGATCCGGATGCGCCTCTTCGACAATGCAGCCGAGTGCCTCGAATTTTTGGCGCTGGGATTCGAGCACGCTACGTACGCAATGATCCAGCGGTAGGCCGCCTAAATCTGGACACCACGCTACGCGAACGCCTTTGAAGCTGCGCTCGAGACTTCCCGCGAACACGCTGGGGGCCGAAGGCGCGCAACCGGGATCCCGCGGATCAGGCCCCGCCATCGCGGCAAGCACATAGGCGACGTCCGAAACGGACCGAGCGATCGGTCCCTTGACCGCGAATCCGTAGAACGGCAGGGTGCTCGGCGCGGTGGGTACGAGCCCAACGGTCGGGCGGAAGCCCACGACATTGTTGAAGTTGGCGGGATTCCTCAAGGATCCCCCAAGATCGCTGCCGTCGGCTCCCGGAAGCATGCCCGATGCCACGCTCGCGGCTGCGCCTCCGCTCGATCCGCCGGCGGTCTTGGTCAAGTCATAGGGATTGACGGTGGTGCCGTAGACGTTGTTGTACGTCTGAGAGCCCATGCCGAACTCAGGGGTGTTGGTTTTACCAATCGGCACCACCCCCGCTTGACGTAGACGCTCGACCAGGACCGAGTCGGCCGTGGGTTTATCGTTGCGGAATATCGACGAGCCCCGTGTCCACGGAAATCCGACGGCGGACTCGAGATCTTTGAATGCCCATGGCAGCCCATGCAGTGCACCGAGAGCATCACCTCGAGCGACGCGCGCGTCGGCGGCATCGGCTAGCAGAAGGCACGCCTCATCGTCTAGCTTTGCAACGACGGCCGTGAGCCGTGGATTCCAGAGACGAATCTGCGCCAAATGAGCCGACATGACTTCACGTGCCGACAACTGCCGGGTGCGAATCAGCTGCGCAAGATCGCGAAGGCTGAAGTAGCAAATGGGGTTCGATGGGTTCTCGGCGGCACCCATCGAGTTTGCCGCCGCAACTCCAGGGACCAGCGCGAGGAATTCTCGCCGTGTCAGATCAAATTCCATTTACATCCCCACAGTAGAATCGATGATGCAAGTATATTGAGGCAGGTACCGCTCGGTCGAAGCTTGCGCGCAATATTACGTCAAGAGTGGCATCGACGTGCGCAAGGGTTTGTAAAATTTGCTCATTGTGCCGCCGGGCGGCCCGGCCATAATGACACGCAGATTCTCTGCAATCGTCCGTCGGTGGAGGGGTCAATGGATGCGATACTTGGGTATCTAACCGTTCGATTGGAAATACTGATCGCTCCTTTGATCGGAGCTGCGGCAAACCAGATCGTTGCCGGCTCCATCACTTGGGCGGATATCGAGGCGGTGGCTTGTTACCTGGTGCTCGCAGTCGCCGTAAGCGTCGCCGTTACCTATTTCATCAAGCGCCGCTCAAAGTCGCTTCCCGCGTCGGTTCAGTCGACCAGTGTGCCCAATCACGTGCTGACGGCAATACGCAAGCCTATTCACATTCTGATATGGATGTATGGCATCTACTTCGCGGCCACGCCGGTGTTGCTGAAACTACGGCCCGAACAAGGCCTCATAGAGATACGGGAAGTTCTGAATTTTTCGTTTGATTTAGGCGCTTTTGTCGCCTTCTTTTGGTTCCTGTTCCGCGCGACTCATGCAGTGCAGGCGCGACTCGCGCTCTGGGCAGCCGGCACGCCCAGCCGGATCGACGATTTGCTGGTACCGCTTGCCGGCACCATCCTTCGCATGATGGTACTACTCGTCGGCATCATCGTCGTGCTGCCGATACTGGGGCTGCCGGCACGGTACGCCGACGTCATCGACAAGTTGACCAGCATGACATTCATCGCTGCCGTCGCGATACTGCTGGTCCGCGGCGTCAGGCTTTTCCAGCAGGTCGTACTGACGAGATTCGACCTCGCGGCCGCCGATAACCTCCAGGCTCGAAAGGTCTACACCCAGTTCCACGTGATCAGCCGGGTCGTTTACGTGGTCATTACCATCTTGGCCGTGTCGGCGAGTTTGATGCTGTTTCAACAAGTCCGTCAGGTGGGAACCAGCTTGCTCGCCTCCGCGGGCGTCCTCGGCATCATCGCGGGCTTCGCTGCGCAGAAAACCTTGGCTAATCTGCTCGCGGGGTTCCAAGTCGCCCTGGCACAACCCGTACGCTATCGCGATGTCGTCGTGGTCGAGGGCGAGTGGGGAGTGATCGAAGAAATCACGTTGACCTATGTGGTCGTGCATATCTGGGATGACCGGCGTCTGGTGCTCCCGTTGAGTTATTTCATCGAAAAGCCATTTCAGAATTGGACGCGCGTGTCCGCTGATTTGCTCGGGTCGGTGTTTCTGTGGGTCGATTATGCGTTCCCGGTCGACGAGGGGCGCACGGCATTGAAAGCCATCATCGAAACGAGTCATCTGTGGGACAAACGCTTCTGGAATCTTCAAGTAACCGATGCAACCGACAAGACCATGCAGCTGCGCGTGCTCGCGACGGCTGCCGATTCGTCGAAATCCTTCGATCTTCGCTGCGAGATTCGCGAAAAATTCATCGCCTATATTCAACGCAATCATCCTCACGGCTTGCCGCGATTCCGCGCCGAGATGCTTCGGCCCAGTCCGGGCGCGAATGCCGCGAGTTGAGCGGTAACGATTCAGCGTCGAGCGTGATCTTCGCTGGGTCGGCGTTTGCCGCAGGATATGATTTCGATTAACCCGTGGTATCGTACGGCGAAACGACCACGTGAAGGCCATGCGGTCGCGCCGCGAATCCGAGCTGGCACCCGCGTCACCCATGTTGGTGGACGTTTCCGCGGAAACGTCATTAGCGCTGACCGGCTCGTTACTTGTTTATAAGATGAGAGGGTGTAGTGAAGACGACGAGTACCATACTGACCGCTTTCCTGCTGGCCGCGCCTGCGGCCATGTGCGCCGAACGCACCGTGCAGAATCTCTCCACGAGCAAGCAATTGCTGCAGCCGGTACCCGGCGGGCCTGTCCGCCTCAATAGCCTGCCGATGGGCGTTGCAACCTCGCCGGATGGCCATTACCTCGCCATCCTCAACGCGGGCTACGGCACCTATGAGTCACAGTATGCGCAGTCCATTGCGCTGCTCGATACCAAGACCGGCAAGCTTGCGGACTTCCCCGAGCTGCGCACGCAATTGAAGGCGGCGCAGACGTTCTACCAGGGGATCGCCTTCAGCGCCGACAACACGCACCTCTACGCGAGCCTCGATTCGCTCACGGCACCCGAGGGCGGCAAGCCCAATCAGACGGGCAACGCCATCGCCGTGTACAGGGTCGAGGATGGCAGACTCGTCGCCGAGCGGCTGATTCCGATTCCGCTGCAGCAGCTTGCGGCAGGCAAGGTGCAGAATGCACTTGGCCAGGCGCTACCGGCCGGCACCGCCATCCCGGCGCCCGCGGGAATCGTGCTGGTGGTCAATAGGGGAGGGAATGAGCAACTCCTGGTTGCCGATGAATTCTCCGACGACACGCTGCTCATCGATGCCGTAACCGGCAAGGTCGTTCATCGCTTCGACCTTTCCACCGGGTCCACGGTTCCGGCCGCCTACCCGATCGGCGTCGCAGCCACGCGGGATGGTCGGCGCGGGTTCGTCGCGCTGTGGAACGGTTCGGCCGTCGCCGAGCTCGACCTGCACAGCGGCAAGGTCGTGGGCCGCCTGCCGCTGCTTCCGCCGCAGAGCGCGACCGCACCCAGCTCGCATCCGGCCGCGTTGGCGCTCAGCCCGGACGAGAAGACGCTGTATGTCGCCCTCGCCAACCGGGACATGATTGCCGCAGTCGCGCTCGAGCGCTCTCGGCTGCGCGTGCGTGCGATGTTCGACACGCGTCTTCCCGGGCAAGAGCTGTTCGGCGCCATTCCTGACGCCGTGGCGGTCTCCGCCGACGGCGGGCGGCTGTATGCGGCGAATGCCGGCTCGAATGCGGTGGCCGTTTTTGAAACGGCACCTGAGAATGGCGGTGGGGAACACGCCGCCACGCCTGCGAAGAGTGAGCCGACGCCTGCGAAGCGCGCAGCGACGCCGGCAAAGAGCGCAGCCACGCCGGTACGCGCGCTGGGATTCATCCCCACAGAATGGTATCCCACCGCGCTCGCGGTTACGGGGCAGACGCTCTATGTGGCTACCGGCAAAGGCGGCGGCACCGGCGCCAATAAGGATGCGCAGCGGGTGGTGGACGGTGTCCCGGAGAGCCATCGTACCCACGCCTACATCGGTACGCTGCTCTATGGCTCACTCGCCACCATCGACCGCGGCGAGTCGGAGAAGAGCCTCGGTGCGCTTACCCGCGAAGTCGAGGTGAGCAACCTCATGGCGGCAACGCAGAAGCACCTCGGCTTCCGTGACGGCGGGCATCCAATCAAGCACGTCATCTACATTATCAAGGAGAACCGGACCTACGATCAGGTCTTTGGCGACCTCGGTGTGGGCGACGGCGATTCCTCGCTGACCATGTACGGCAAGGATGTCACGCCCAATCAGCACAAGCTTGCCCGGCAGTTCGGGGTGCTCGACAATTTCTATGACTCGGGCGAGGTCTCGGGCGACGGCCATGTCTGGTCCACCGCGGGCATCACCAGCGACTATACGGAGAAGACCTGGCAGCAGGGCTATCGCGGCAATGAGCGCAACTACGATTTCGAAGGCGTCGTCGCGGGCGCATATCCCGTCCAGCAGAAGATTCCCGATGTGGACGAGCCCGCCAGCGGCTACCTATGGGGCAACTTCGCGCGGCATGGCAAGTCGCTCTATCACTTTGGTGAATACATCTCGACCAAGTTTTGCGACGATTCCGGGGAAGCGCCGAAAAACCCCTTACCCACCGAAGGCACTCCAGTACCGACCGGCACCGGCTGCGCGCGCAGCCATGTGGGTTTCGGTGAGCAGGTGCCGGTGAACTACGGCGGCGGCAAGAGCCCTTGGCCGTGGCCCATTCCACTCATTCTCAAGAACGTGGCGACCAAGCCGGAACTCGAAAGGCACTTCGATCCGCTCTATCCGGACTTCAACCTGAGCTTTCCCGACCAGCTCCGCGCGGAAGAATTCCTCACCCAGTTTCGCAAATGGGTCGGCGAGCGCGAACACGGTTCCGACACCATGCCCAATTTCGTGATGCTCCGGCTGCCCAACGACCACACCGCCGGCACGCGCACCGGCATGCCACGGCCGCGCGCCTCGGTCGCGGACAACGACCTCGCGGTGGGGCGTGTGGTGGAGGCGATTTCGCACAGCGCCTACTGGGATGATACGGCTTTCTTCATTCTCGAAGATGACGCGCAGGATGGAGCCGACCACGTCGATGCTCATCGAAGCATCATGCTGGTTGTGAGTAAATTCTCCCCGCATGGCGCCCAGCCTGTCGTCGACAACACCTTCTATACGACGGTCAGCGCGATCCGCACCATGGAGGATTTGCTCGGCGTTCCGCCGATGAACAACAACGATGCCGTGGCTCCGCTGATCGCGCCGCTGTTCGACGGAGCGGGCGACCAACCGCCTTTCGACGCGGAATACGAGAATCGCGACAACGGCATGATCTACGAGGTGAACTCGGCGCACGCGCCGGGCGCGAGGCAGTCCGGCAAGATGGACTTTCGGCACGAGGACAAGGCCGACCCGCGCCTCCTGAACGTGATTCTATGGCAGGATGCGATGGGCAACAAACCGCTGCCCGAGGCGCTGAGGCGCCCCCGCGGCAAGGCCGGCCGCAAGGACGACGACGATTAGTCCGAGCCTCGGGTAATTGTCTGTGGTGTGAGGGTGTCAATTGCCGGTAGCGTGGGCGGAGCGGATGAGGTATTTATTTTCGAAGATCGCGCTCGGCTCTGCCTTGCCGAAGAGAAAGCCCTGCATTTCATCGCAACTCAGCATTCGGAGCTGGCGCAATTGATCGTCGGTTTCGACGCCTTCCGCCACCACCTTGAGCTTCAACGCGTGTCCAAGATTGATGATGACCGAGACCAGCGTCCGCCCGTCCGTTCCGGCTTCCAATTCGATCACGAACGAACGGTCAATTTTGAGCGTGTCCACCGGCAGCTTGGACAAATAGCTGAGCGAGGAAAAGCCCGTGCCGAAGTCGTCAATCGCTATGTTCACCCCCATCTCACGGATCGCCTGCAGACTTGCAATACTATGATTGACGTCCTCCATAATGAGACTTTCGGTAATCTCGAGTTCCAGTCCGGCCCCCGCTCCTGGGGCAACCCCGATGGCTTGCGCGATTTCGGCTACGAAATCGCGATTGCGAAGTTGCAGCGGCGACACGTTCACCGCGATTCGCACGGCCGGGAGACCCGCGTTGCGCCAGCGCAGATATTCAGCGATGGCTTGATGCAACGCCCAGCGCCCGACTTCATGGATCAATCCCGTTTCCTCCAGGAGGCGGATGAATCGGGAGGGCGGAACCAAGCCGCTCTGCGGGTCATTCCATCGAATCAAAGCCTCCGCGCCGGTGAGCAGGCCGCTTTCGATGTTCACCTTGGGCTGGTAGTGAAGTACGAATTCCTCTCTCTCGAGCGCATGACGCAGTCTATTCTCGAGGCCTAGACTACCCACCACGGATTGCGTCATTTTCTCCGCGTAAAACAGGTATCGATCGCCGCATACCTTGGCCTTTTTCAATGCGACCTCGGCGTTTTTGAATAACGTATCGGCGTCGACGCCGTCATCCGGAAACACCACGACTCCCACTTTGGCCGCAATTCGGTACACCGTGCCGTTCAGGACAAACGCATGGTTCATGAACGATCCAATCGTTTTCTCGAGAATCCGCGCCGCGTCGGATTCTTGCCGCATTTTTGGCACGACCAGTGCAAAATGATCCGCATCCACCCGCGCCAAGAGATTCGCGTCGCCGGCGGTCTGCGTCAGCCATTCGGCCACCTGCAGCAAAAGCGCGTCGCCGGCCGGCCGGCCTAGACTGTCGTTGATATTCTTGAACCGCTCCAGATCGATCATGAACAAGGCAAGCTGGTGCCCGCCGCTCACGGCACTGCGCATGTACTGCGCTACCCGGTCGAGAAACAGACCGCGGTTCGCAAGTCCGGTGAGTTCGTCGTAATAGGCAAGATAATTGAGCCTCTCTTGCTTATCGATGTGATCCAACGCGAAAGCGATGTTGCCGGCCAGTTCCGTCAACAGTTCCAACCCTTCTCCGTCGAAGTACTGCGGTTCATTCGCGTATAGCGCCAACACGCCGATCGCTTTATCCGAGACAATCAGCGGAAGAATGGCGAAGGATTGCACGCCAGATTTGAGGTGTTGTCTGCCGAGCACGAGCCCTGGGTCGCTTCCCACATTGTTGGAAACGATCGCCGTTTTTTCCCTGATCGCGCGTGCGCTCCTTGAATTGCCGAGCAGCGCACCCTCGCGCGACGACAAGACCGCCCTGATGGAGGTCATGAAATCTTCATCCGCCCCTACCCAGGCCACCGGAACAATTTGGTTCTCGCTTGGATCGACGATCCCTATCCAAGCCTTGTTGAATTCGCCGTCGTCAACCACGAGGCGGCAAGCGCTTCTGAATAGTTCATCGCGATCACGCACGCGCATGACCAGTGAATTGATGCTGCTGAGCACGGTGTACAGACGATTTAGGCGCTGGAGCTTCTGTTCCGATTCCTTGCGCTTGCTGATGTCCCTGCCCACTCCTCGATAGCCGACAAAATGCCCGTCGCCGGCGAATTTAGGCTCTCCGCTGATGCTCAGGTAGACCATGTTTCCGTCGCGCATGAACGGTTGCAGTTCCAGATCCCGGAACGGCATCTTGTCAGTCGTCGGCGACTGTTTGGTCCCCTCGAGGGTCAAACACGGGAACTCCAAACGAGTTTTTTCGGCCCATGATTCCAGCGCCTCGCGGTAGCTGCTCTTGAGGCCAGCCGAGACAAATATCAAATGCATGGTCTCATCCTGTTCCCAGTACCAGTCCGATGAGAGTGCGGTTAGGCTGCGAAACCGCTCTTCACTGTCGATCAGGTCGCTCTGCGATTTGCGATGAGCCGTTCGCGCTTGAGCCTCTTTCAGCTCGCGCTTCAGCGCCGGTGCGAGCCGCGTCAGGCTGTCCTTCATGATGTAGTCGCTGGCGCCGGCCTTGACCGCTTCCACGGCCAGTTCCTCGCCGATGGTGCCGGACAGGAGCATGAACGGGATGTCGAGCCCGCTGGAGCGAAAGATTCTGAGCGCCTCCATTCCGTCCAGCTTTGGTAAATGAAAATCCGAAATGACTGCATCCCAGCATTCGTTCTTCAGTGCGGCTTTCAGCTCCGCTGCAGTTTGCACGCACCGATGAGTCGTGTTGAAGCCAGCCTTCTGGAGGGTATTCATCGCGAAAAAGGCGTCGCTCTCGGAATCCTCAATGACCAGGACTTTGAGCGGCAAGTTGCCGTGTGGCTCATATTTGGCGGCTGGAGATTCGGTGCTCATTGATGCTGTCGCCGTGGCTTATGCTCGAAACATGCAACGCCCGCGCCCTCGTCCCCTAAGCGCATCGCCCTTTGGGAGAATACGCTGTCGCGGTGTGGCTGCGCACGCCAATCATGCGACTCTGAATGGCTGAACGCTTCGAGTTCCGCGCGGTGGTCAGCGGTTGCACCTGCGTTCGCGCAAGGCGTGCACGGGGCGCACGTTGTCAACAGATGCACAATCCGCTTGTTTACAGTGAACGTATGTGCGGTTGTTCACATAAGCAGCCTTATGCTGGTCAAATGGATTGTTGTACTGCGGTATCCATCAATGGGAAGCGCGGTGGGGCGCTGTGCCACAGCGATTGGCGGCAATCGTCCCTTGGCCCCTCTCATCGCGCGGCAGCCCGGCCGAATAAAACGCTCCGGGGTCGGTGGTGTGCACGAATGCGGCCGCCAGCATCTCGTCCGACTGAGTTGCCGCGTTCTTAGGGTCGGGGCGTAGGGGTATGCCTTTGCGCAAGGCGCTCCACACCGCGGTCGGTGCAGCCCCGAACCCGCGCTGGGGATTCTGCGCCTTTCGTACGTCCATCCAGAAGCTCGCTTCGAGCAGATCATGCCCCAACAGATCCATGGTGGTGGCCACCGCCTGCCGCGCATGCTGGACCTTGATGAGCGTCTGAGCCTGCAGATCCTCGACGGTACCGACGATTGCGCTTCCAAACGGCGCCACCGGGTTGGTCAGGCTCTGAATCTCCTGCTGGAGCGCGACCGCCGTGTATCCGCCGCCCCAGTGATTAATGTCCGGTAACACATCCGAGGGTTTGACGACGGTGAAGAACGGACTGGTGAAGCGATCGATGCGCAACATGACGGCGATGTCCATGTTTGCGAGGGCGATTACGAAATTCTCCATCTTGTTGGCGAGCGGGTACGGGTCCCAGTTTGCATTCGAGACGATGTAGCCATGCTGACCATGGCTGAGCACTCCACCTTTGACGTAGAATTGCAGCATCTGCGGCGAGGCGAGCTCCCAGGAATCCTCAGGCCCCAAACCCACATGTACTGCCGGATTGTGGTCGGACGAGTTGGCCTGGAACAAGACCGCATCGTTGAGGGCGTCCCACTCCATCCAGGCAGAGCCCTGGCGGATGGAGGAAGCTCGCAGGCTCTCCGGATCTTGAATGATGCGCGCCGCGTCGGCGTCGAACAGATAACTACCCTTGAGCATATCGAGAACGCGCGCGGCGTCCCAATTCAGCCATTTGTCCGGCCGATCGCACTGTACGGCGAGACTGAGCGGCGTGATGCTGCTGTTCATGCCGTCCAGATCCATCGCATAGATAAGGTCCGCCCACTCGAGGGCGTGCCGGGCGTCGTTGACCACCAACGCCGCTTGTCCCGTCGCATAGGCGTTACTGCTCGTGAGGGCATTATCGTCGGCGGCGAACGGCTGGATGGGCTTCAATCCCGACTGCGCCAGCGCCTTCGCCGCAGTCATGTGCACGCCTTGATAGTAGACCTCTCCGGCACCGACCATCGCCGCCCCGACGTTGAGCAAGGGAGCCAGATCGCCCTCGCCCAGCGTGCCGCGCGATTGCACCACCGGGGTAATGCGCTTGTTCAGAAGATCCAGAAGCATCTGAGCGAGCTGCGGACTGGGGGCGTTGAAGGTCATCGCGTTGGCACGCACCACCATCATGGCACGCACCATATCCTCATCCTCGACCTCGGGACCGAAGCCGACCTTGGCGCCGAGCCGGAACATCTGCAGTTGTCGCTGTTCGATGGCCGACTTGTTCGCGGATGACATCGCATCGCCCTCGAACAAGTGGGTTTCCCGTTGATCGCCGGCGCCCCTGTTGAACCAGTAAACCGCCACACCCTCCGCAGCGGCCTCGAGCAACAGGCCATAGTTGTCCGCCTGTCGTTGTCGCGCCTCCGGGCTCAATTCCACCTTGGCACCGTAACGTGCCACCTGCACGATCTGCTCTATGGTCAGATCATGCCCGGTGAGCGTGATGGTCCGGTCGCCCATGGTGGGGGTGATTGGCGTATAGGCTGAGCCGGCCAACGCAAGCGAGTAGGCACCCCCGACGCCAATCAGACTCAACGCGCCAAGTGCCAGATATTTCCGAAAACGACGATGGGTATGCATTGCGTTACCGTTGCGTGAGAGTAAACATAGTTGCACACGAATAACATGCCGGCTATTTTTTGGTCAACACTTAAATCCCTCAGACGTAGCTGCGGCTGATGAACCAGTAAGTTCCGACCGCGACCAGGCCCCCGGCGACCGCGTCGACCACGATCGGGCGGGGCAACGAGAGCTTGGTGCGCGCCAGCAGTCCCACCAGTCCCATCAGCGTCAATACCAGCGACAGCTGGCCGACTTCAACGCCGAGATTGAACCCGACCAAGATCTGCGCGAGTTTGGCGGGCGGCAGTTGCATCTCGAGCAGCGTGGCAGCGAAGCCAAAGCCGTGAATCAGACCGAAGACCAGAGTGACCACCAGCCGCAATCGGCCGGCGTCGCGCAAGTGTCCTGAGAGCATCAGATAATTTGCGCAGAACAGGCCCGCGCCCAGCAGCAGCAGCGGCGGCAACGCACCGATGCCCGCAAAACTGGCTGCCGCCATGGCGAGCAGCGGCAAGCCTATACCCAAGGCAATCGTGCCGGGGCGATGGGTGGCGACGGCGATGTTTTCGGCACCGATCATGGCGATGGTCAGCGCCACCAGCGCATCGATGTATTCCGCGTGCGGCCGCAGGATCCCGGTCACTGCCAACGCCAGCGTGACGCTGTGCCCGATGGTGAAGCCGGTGACCACGAATACCAAATCCCGCAGACGTCGGGAAATCAGCACCAATCCCAGCAGAAATGACATGTGATCCGGGCCGGTCAGGATGTGCATGATGCCGAGCCGGATATACTCGAAAAAACCCACGTCGCGAAGTGGCGCATCGCCGGCGGACGCGTCGACTTGTTGCTGACCTTCAGTGAACAGCTGCTCGATGAACTGGCCATCGGCGGTCTCGATCTGCGCAAACGTGACGTGCGAGGGCACCAGCTCGAAGAAGGCGGAGGAGTGCAGCTTGATGTCGGCCGCATTCGGGCAGGCGAAGGTCATCTCGAAGCGGCGGAACTGCGAGGTGGCGGCCAGCGCGCGCCCCGGCCGCACGCTGCACGGGCCGCCCGCGCTGTCGGCCGACAGGTGTTGCTGCAGATAGTCGAGCACGCGAGCGTCGGGCGGCTGATCCTCGTCGGACGTTGCCAGCCGCTTGGACTCGGGCAGCGGAGTCGTGAACGACAGATGTACGTCACTGCCGGCGATCTGCCACACCGAATGTGTTTCGCTTTTGGTGTGGGCCTGTGCATCCTCGCCCCAGAGCGCGAGCAATGCGATGCAGCACCGGAGCGGTGTCCGCGCCCTCACCTCGCCGGTGCCTCGAGCGCCCGTGCATCCGTGGACAGTAGAATGTCGGCGCGACTGCGCAGATAGCGCACATTGGCTTCGCGCACCCGTGCCTGAGCATCGATCTTGTAGTCCGTCCACACCTTGTCGGCGGCAGCGGCATAGTCTTGCTGCGCCGGCATGCGATGTTCGAGCATCACGATGACGTGGGTTCCATCGCTTTGTCCGATCGGATCGGATACCTGGCCGCTCCGCAATGTTGCCGCGGCCGCGTAAACCTTCGGGCCGAGTTTCGCTTTGGCGGCAAACTCGAAGATCTCGCCGGTGTCGACGTGACCTGCATCCATCAATGCGCCGGAGTCCTCGAGCCGGTAGCGCTGCATGATAGGCTCCGGCGGCATACCGGCACGCAGCGCCGTCACCGCCTGCTGCGCCGCCATCGCCTGATCGGTTGTGGTCGCGGGGCCGCTTTTGGCGACCAGGTCACGCATGCGCAGCACCCCGTCGATCACATACTTGCCCTTATTCGCTTCATAGTAGCGGCGCAACTGTTCGTCGGTGGGTTGCTGTGCCATGACATCGGCGGTGATCTCGAGTTGCACCCCGGCCACCATCGCGGTTCGTACGTCCGGATCGAAATTCGGCAAATCGATCTCGAGCCCCCGCTGTACCTGGAGTTCTTCGGCCAACATATCGTCCAGCACCGACTTGCGCTGTTGTGGCGTGGACTCCGCGAACGGCGTGGCGAATTGCGCCTGCACCTGCGTCATGAAATCGCTGCGCAGTATGGGCCGGTTGTTGACGAGTGCGACGTCTTCCGGGGGTACCGCATGTGACCGCGTGCCTTTGGCGGTGAACAGCCCATAGCCCGCGATTGCCAATCCAAGCAACGCTCCAAGGGAAAAAAACGCCATTGAACGTCGAACCTGTGGCCTCGACAGGTCAAAGAAGTCGCTGGGCGATCGATTACCGGTGCGATTCGACATAGAGATACACCGCGAGCGCGCGAATCTGCGACGGCGTGAGCTTGAGAATCCATGCCGGGCACAGGCCGTGACGGCCGCTGTAAATCGTCTGCCGCAGCGTCGTCCGATCGCCGCCGTAGTTCCAAGTCGGGCCGAGCAGTGCCGGGCTTCCATAGTCCGTATTGCCCATGGCATCGCCCGCGTGGCAATCGAAGCAATTCCCTTTGTCGAAGAACAGCCGACGGCCGCGCTCCGCTGCGGCCTCGGCGTGCGGTTGCCGGCTCAGGGCCAACACATACTCGACCACATCGTCCACTTCCGGTGCGGACAATTGGTGCGTGCGGCCCTCGGCCGGCATATCGGTCACATTGTGCGCCTTGGGATGTCCCGAGCGAATGCCGTAGAGAATGGTCGTCTCGATGTCGCCGATGCCGCCGTCTCCGTAGAGCCAGGTTGCATCGCTCAGATTGGGGGCGCCGGTGGCCTGATTGCCGCTCAAGGTAGCACCGTGACAGGAGGCGCAATGCGCGGCGTATACCGGCCGTGCCAACGACACCGCGAAACGTATCATCTCAGGGCTGTGCGTCAGTTCCGCGGGCCATTGACGCACCAGCTTGGCTTCCAGCGAGCGCTGATGCAGCCAGTAGCCTAGTCCGGAGAGCAGCAGGACGGTTGCCGCCATGCCCCAGATCCAGACTTGCCGGCGCCGCGCGCCGCCCGATGCCGCTGCGCCGGCGGTACCCAGGCTCATCTGCATGCGTAGTCGACTCCTTGCCCGGCACGCTCAAGTCGTAAAGCCGACCCAGCGACCGAAGAACACCACGCCGATCCACAGCGACAGAGAGAGCGCGCCGGCCACCTTCGCGCTCATCGGTGGCTCGCTCAGGTCCCAACGCGCGACCCGACGATAGGCTCCGAAATGGAAGATGAGCATATTCAATGCGGCCAGCCCCATGCATGCAAATTTCAGCAGAAATTGCAGATTCCCCGTATAGGTCGCGGCCTTGGCCAAGAACAGCAGCGTACCGCACACGGCCGCGACGCCCCAGGCGGTCCAGGTCCAGGGCAGCACTTCGTTCGAGAGCCGGGAGACCGAACTGTCGCGCGAGGCGATACCCAGCAATCGCAAATCGACCATGGCAATCGTGCCCACCACGATGGTAAGGGCCATGACGTGCAGTGTTTCGACGATCGGAAACAGCCACTCGGTTCCGGGCGTTTCGCCGCGCATCGCGGCGGAAATCGGCCAGTCCTCCAGGGCGGTGAGCAGCTCTGCGAGGCTCATGCGTAGAACGACCAGGTGTAGCCGATAAACCTGCCGCAAACGATGATGGCCAGCCACAGCAGCGTTGAAAGTACGGCGAAGGCCTTCGCTCGCCAGGGCCGGGATGCGGCCGCATCCCACACCGGCGCATTGCGGCGCACGGCTTTCGCATAGAGAGCCGTCATCGTGGCTACGACGACGATCATCATCATCTTGGCCCAGAACATGGGTGTGACAAATTGCCGCACCGGCTCGGTGACGGTTTGGATCACGCCGGTGGCCAGCAACACGACGAGGCCGCGCCACATCCAGGGAACCAGGGAATTGCTCAGTTGCGAGACACTGCGCCCGGACAGCCCCACACCCAACAGCCGCAGATTGATCATGCAAGCGGAGCCGAAGACGATCGATACCGCCAGGATGTGAATCGACTGCGACGTCGGTACCACCCACGCGTGGTCCTGCAATGTTCTGCTCAGCGGCGTGTCGGCAAGCCAATCGGCGAATGGACGGAACATTTGCACCTCTATTTAGAACTATAGCACTCGTTCCACAATATTGATATTATGGAATATCTTGCATATCAAGTGCTCTTATCTCTTCTGTTTGAGTCTCTTCGGCATGTGCTGTGCGGACAGCGCAGCCGCACAGCCGCAGCAAGCCGACTTCGATACCGCTCCACAGTTGGCGGCGAACGCCGTGCAACGTATTTCAGAACATGTATATGCCATAAGCGGCTTCCCCAATATTGGCATAGTGATCGGTGACCAGGCGAGTTTGGTGATTGACACCGGATTGGGCCCACGCAACGGCGCCTCGATAGCGCAGGAAATCAAAAAGCTCGCCAAAACATCCAAGCTATACCTGGCGACTACGCATTTCCATCCCGAGCACGCAGCCGGCGAGGCCGGGTTTCCGTCGGGCACGATACTGATCCGCTCCAAGATACAGCAGCGTGAGCTCGCACGAGACCATGGCAAATCGGTGGCCATGTTTGCGCGCAATCCAGACTATGCTCCCTACCTCCAAGGGGTCAGTTTCCGTCGGCCGGACATTCTATTCGACCAACAGTATCGCCTGGATCTGGGCGGCGTACATGTGCGCCTGATGTGGTTGGGGCCGGCGCATACGCGGGGCGATCAGGAGTTTTTCGTCGAGGAAGATCGCGCGCTGTTCACCGGTGACCTGGCGATGAAAGATATCCACCCGCGTAACTATGTGCAAGGTTCGAGCTGGCAAACCTGGATAGCCATTCTCGACAAGTTGGCTGCGCTACAGCCCTTGTATGTGCTGCCCGATCACGGCGCGTTTGGCGATGCCAGGCTGATCAGTGAGCAACGCGCCTATTTGTCGGGTCTGGTGAATGCCGACTCCGGCGAAAGCCGGCAACCTCAGCGGGTACCCTAAGAATCGTTCTTGGCGCTTCGATGTTGATCGAGCCGAACGCGGATTTGATCCGACCATTCCGACTGGGGCATCGATCCGGCTACGGATTTGATCCGCTCTGCGGTAATAGCCCGCATCTGCTGGTCGGTGAGGTCCAGCGAAAAACGATCGCCGAAGGGTTGCGGTACATACCAGCCGGTGTCCATGTAGATCTCGACCATGTTCCTGTCCGGATCCCGGAAGTAGACCGACCAGGAATTGCCGTGATTGATTCCCTGTAATTCGGTCGCTCCGTTGGCAACGGCGAGCGCCGCGATCCTCTGCAATTCATCGAGCGCCTTCAGCTTGAATGAAATCTGAAATAGCGCGCCGCCCGGTGGGTCGCCGTCCTCTCGAACCACCAGCACGAACTGGTGGTGCTGATGCGGGTCGCCCGTCATGAAGATGATGCGCCGCCGGAACAGCACGCCGCTACCCGAATCGCTGACGACCATGCCCAGAACCCGCACGTAGAATTCTTGCATGGCCTCGGGATTGTCCGTGAAGATTCCCATATGCGTAAGGGCGGGCGCGCCGGGGTTCGTTTGACTCATGAGTCCTCTCGAGGTTCAGGAGCTTTGGTGACTGACCAAAAGATCCGCTAAAGTCGAAGTAAGGTAAAATAATAGCACTTGTTCCACAATATAGATATCATGGAATATCTTCGAACAGCACTGCCAGAGGATGTGAAGATGTCGAACGCGCAGCCCCACGCCGGCGTGGAGGTATCGTTTCGAGGCGCGCGCGACCCCACGCACCCGGCCGCTCGCTATCCGGGCTTGCGGCCGGAGGAAAAGCTGCTTCGAGCTGGAACGGTGACAAAGCCCGGTTCCCGAGCACTGGCTTGCGACATCAAGCTGAGTCAGGATGTCGGCGTAAAGCTTCGCGACGGCAAATGCATTTATGTCGACATCCTCCGTCCGGTCGGCGATACCCCGGTACCCGCCATATTGAGTTGGGGACCTTACGGCAAGCAGGGCGGTGTCATCGTTCTCGACGATATTCCGGGCCGCGCCGGTATACCTGGGGCGTTGCTGTCGGGTCTGGAAATGTTCGAAGGCCCGGATCCGAGCTACTGGTGTTCCCACGGCTACGCGGTCGTCAACGCGGATGCGCGCGGCGCCTTCAGCTCGGAAGGGGATGTTCATTTCTGGGGCCGTCAAGACGGCATGGACGGCCACGATTTAATCGAGTGGCTCGCGCGTCAGTCCTGGTGCAACGGCAAGGTCGGGATGAGTGGAAATTCCTGGCTTGCCATCTCTCAGTGGTTCATTGCCGCCGAACAGCCGCCGCATCTGGCCGCCATTGCTCCCTGGGAGGGTTGGACCGATCTCTTTCGGTGCGACGTCGTGCGTGGCGGGATTCCGGATATTGGCTTCAACGAGCACATGTCGAGTCTGTTTGCGGGGCACGGCCGGGTCGAGGACGTGCCCCGCATGGTACGTCGGTACCCCCTCATGAATGCCTATTGGGAAGACAAGATTCCCTGCCTGGAGAACATTGAAATACCGGCGTATGTCGTGGGCAGTTGGACGAACTTGATTCACGGCATCGGTACGCTTGCGGGATTTCGGCAGATCGCGTCGGTCGATAAGTGGCTGCGCGTACACAATTCTCATGAATGGACCGACTATTACCGGAATGCCGACGATCTGCGGCGGTTCTTCGACTGTTATCTCAAAGGGATCGAGAGCGGATGGCGGCTGACGCCGCGCGTGCGTTTGGCCGTACTCGATCCCGGTGGCAGGGATGTAATCGATCGCGGGGAGAGCGAGTTTCCGCTGGCGCGGACGCAGCACCGATCGCTCTATCTGAATGCGACCACCGCCCAGCTGCAGACGGAGCCTTCTCCTCAGGAAGCGAATGCCAGCTACCGGTCCGCCGACAGCAAGGATCGGCTGTCATTCACCTATCGTTTTCCGGAGGATACCGAGCTGACGGGGTATTTCGCGTTGCGTCTGTGGGTTGAGGCGCATGAGGCGGACGACATGGATATTTACGTGGAAGTCCGCAAGCTCGGCCGCTTTGGACGCTTGGGCCTGTCACGAAATATCATTCCTCCGAATCCGCTGATCGCCTGGGTACTCGAACAGCTTTACCGACTGGGCAAAGCCAAATTCGGAATGATGTTCTTCAGCGGCGCGAAGGGCATGCACCGGGTGTCGCAGCGGCAGACAGACCCTGATAAGTCCACCGCGGCAGAGCCGTTCCATACCTTTGTCGTGCCTAAAAAACTCGAAGCCGGCGAGAGAGTGCCGGTGGATATTCAGATTTGGCCGATGGGCATGAAATGGCGAGCTGGGGAGCAATTGCAGCTGCTGATCGCCGGGCACAAGCTCTCGACGGTAGAGATGCCCGGCCTCGTGCCGCCCGATACGGTCAACCAGGGGCGACACATCATCCACACCGGCGGACGATACGATTCGCGGCTGATCGTGCCGTTCGTCCCAGTCCGGTCTGCTCAGTGAAACTTGCGGGAATTCGAAGGACTCGTTTATGAAAATCGCAGTGATCGGTGCCACCGGCATGGTCGGAAGCGCGCTGACGGAAGAACTATTGAATCGCGGACATGAGGTCACGGGCATCTCTCGTCATCCTCCGCCGGCGCGTGAACGACTGACGCCCAGGGTCGCTGACGTCATGAAGGTCGATGAGCTGGCCGCGGCGATCGGTGACCACGACGTCGTGATCAGCGCCCACTCGCCCGGTGCCAGCCTTGGTCCTGCAGTCTATAAGGCCGTCGTCGAAGCGGGGTGGCGGATCAAACGGGCGTTTACGCAGGCGCAGGGCCGTTACTTGATTACGGTGGGCGGCGCGTCGAGTCTGTGGGCGCCCGGCGGCACGCAAATGTTCGAGGATGAGCGTTGGCCCTGGTGGTACTTCAATTCGGCAACGCCGGAGCATCTGCGTTATCTACACGGAATGACCCATGCCGACATGTTTGAACAGCTGGCGCAGTCACGGGAGCGCATTTTGGCCACGCCGGGCTTGGATCCGCAGTCCGATTGGCCCGAACAGAGCGCTCGGGAGTTCATACAAAAGATTGCCAGCAACCACGACAAGGGAGAGGGCGGCCGTGCCCAGCTGGAGTTCTTCAGAAACGACAAGACCCTACGCTGGAGCTTTGCCTCACCTCCGTGGTTCATGCGTCCCGGACCGAGGATGGGCTCCTACCGGATCACCATCGACACCTTGCCGCTGGAAGGGGAAAGACCGGCAGCTATTTCAGTGGCGGACATGGCGTTGGCTGTCGCCGAGGAGGCCGAGGCGCAGAAACTCGTCCATCAGCACTGGAGCGCCGCCCGAATAGCGGACGGCTAAATCAGTCCCTCGAGGCCGCTGCGAGTGCGTTGCGGCGCGATTCGCGGTCCTGAGAGAATTCAGTGGTCGACACGCTGGCGCCATGCGCGGCCAGCCAATCTCCCACATTCACCGCGGTGCGACGAATGTGATCTTCCATTGCTGCGGTGGCCCGCGGCACGTCACGCGCAAGGACCACTTCCATGAGAGCGCGATGATCGTCCACCCGGCCCGGTTTCTGGCTTTGTAACATGGACAGAGCTCGGTAGCGCTGACTTTGAACGAACAGCACTTCCCGGAATCGCAACAGCCAGGGTGAGGGGCAGGCCGCCGCGAGCGCGTCATGGAAACGCCGGTGCCGCTCTTCCCACAGCTCACGATTGCGCGAATGACTATTGGCGACGTCGGGCTGCAGCTTGGCCAGCATATGCAGGGAGGCGACGATCTCCGCCTCCCAAGCGTCGTTGCCCAGCCGCATCGATTGCGTCAACGCCTTCTTTTCTATGTCGATCCGCAGCTCCGTGATGTCTTCCAGATCGGCAACCGTTACGGGAGCCACGCAAAACCCCCGGTTGGATTCGGCCACGACGAGGCCGTCGGCCTCCAGCTGCATCAGAGCTTCCCGCAGGCTGCCGATTCCCGCATCGTATCGCGCCCGCAACTCTTCGAATTTCAACCGCTGTCCCGGCGCCAATTCGCAGCTCACGATGTCCTTGCGCAGCTGCGCCCGCAGATCGACGGCGCTGACCGAATCGATCTGCGCCGCATTGATTTTAGATTTGCCGTGCGCGGACTTCGGTCGCCGCACGGCGGAGGAGATCTGAGTTTTGCCTTTTCGCTTTGCAGCCATGGCGCCCATCATACCGGCTAAGGATCGGTACCGGTTCCTCTAATGCACATTACACACCCGCAATCGAGAGCACAATTGCGGCCCGCTCATTCGTCCCGAATACCATTGAGAAGCGTTCCAACGCCGCTGATGACCACTTCGGCGCGATCGCCCGGCTTCATGAAAATAGGCGGTTTGCGCGTAAAACCGACGCCTCCCATGGTGCCGCTGGCGATCAAATCGCCGGTTTTGAGCGGTAGCCACTCGGTGATGTAGGCGATCAAATCGGCCACGCTGAATATCATGTCGAGTGTATTGGCGCTTTGCAGGACTTGGTCGTTGAGGCGGAACTGAATATCCATGTTCTGCGGGTCGGGAATTTCATCGGCAGTGACGAGCCAAGGCCCGGTCGAGCCCGACTCGGCGAAATTCTTGCCGGGCGTGAGCTGGCGAGTATGAAACTGGTAATCCCGTACGCTGCCTTCGTTCATTGCGGAGTAGCCGAACACGTATTGAAGCGCCTCTTCCTTCTTGACATAGCGCGGCGTGTCCCGGCCAATGACCACCAGCAGTTCTCCCTCATAGTCGAGTTGCTCGGATACGCGCGGCCTTACCAGCGGGGCGCGATGGCCAACCAGCGAATCTGGAAATCTCACGAAGACCATGGGGTATTTGGGTACTTCGCGTCCGCCGGGCAGGCTGCGGTTGGCTTCCGCGACATGGTCGCGATAGTTGAGCGCAACGCACAAGATTTTTTCCGGGAACGGAATCACCGACTGCAACGTCAAGTCGTCGTAGTCGTAGTCCTTCGGTGCGCCAGCCAGCAGCGCCTCTGAAACGCTGCGCCAGTCCGGCGCGGCGATGAACGAGCGCAAATCCGCGTAACGACTCCCGACACGTTGCCAAAGATCGATGACCCCGCCATCACGTACCAGTCCAAACCGGGGCTCACGGCCCATCAAGAAACTCACGAACTTCATATGACAATCCCCAAATCCAATATCAGAACTTCGGTCCCTCTCCGGCTTCCGCCTGCTGCGCGGTGAGCCCGCCCAGGCGTGAATGCACCCGACCGCCGGTGCTCACGGCCAGCGCGAATACGATCTCTCGCGGTCGCGGAGCGTCGGCGATAGTGAGATCGATGGCGTCGAAATGGCTGCGCACCCAGGGCGAATTCACGTACACCAGCGGAATGTGCAAGGGGGCGCCCACGGCGCCCATGGCTTGCCCGGCCGTCACGAAACCACGCACCTTCAAAACACTCTTCAGGCCATGACCGCCCGGGGCATGCCAGGCCGCGGCATGCTCATGTTCGCCGTCGACTCCGACCAGGGCGCCTTTACCAAAGGCCTGAATGGATTCCGGGCCGACGCGCAGCGCCTCGAGCAGCTGCTCGGTCAAATCAACTGCCAACGGCCGCAATGACTCCATCCATGCCATCAGATCGGTCTCGTACCGGCCCGCATAGGGGTTGGCGATGACCGCGGCGCACACACCTTTACGAAGCGGTGGGTCGCTGCGCGGTCCGCCGTCGTGGTGCACGGACTCGACATGGGCGACGAATTTGCGCACTTCGGGGGTCAGGCTCACGAGCCCTCACCGCGTGGCACGAATTCGTGGCCGCCGGCGCGCAGCGCGGCCAGTTCCCACGTCCGGGGCCTCCTAAAGCACATGGTGCGTGGATCGATGATAATGATGTGCATATTCCACGATGTCAGTATATTAGAAATAAAAATAATATGCTCATGAATCACGGAAGGGCCGCTGAAATCCGTCCGAATGCCGGTGTGACGGGGATTCGACCGCCGTTGTTGGGCCGGCAAATGACAGATGGGAATTCCGATAGATTCCAGTAAATGTATAATATTCCATGAAATCAATTTACGCGGTTGTAATAGATTTTGTAGTATTATAGTATTCATGTCGGACGGGGGTCTTGCGGCGCACGAGTTACCGGGCGGTGCATAAATACACAAGGCAAGCTGAGCGATGAAACAACTACGCCACATTGGGAACGCAGCCGTCCTGCTGGTCTTGGGGGCGGTTTCGATCGGCGGTTGCGGCTCAAAATCGACGCAGGTCGCGAACAAGGACGATTCCCCCCAGGGTGTTACCAAAGATTCGATCGCGCAGCTTCCGGACTGGTCCGGAGTGTGGGTGCTGTATCTGGAAGGTGGCGCTCAAGAGGCTTCGCAAGACAGCTTCGGCACCGATAATGGCCGTGTGCCGCTTACCCCGAAGTACAAGCAACTGCGGGATGCGGCCAGAGCCGCCCGGGCCGAGGACAATATGGCGAACTGTCATCCGGCCGGCGTGCCTGGAATTGAACAACACGGGGTATTGCACGAGTACTTGTTCACGCCCGGACGGGTGACGGTGCTGTTCGAAGACGGCGAGCTGCGCCGTATTGCCACCGACGGCCGGTCGCATCGAGGCCTCGATGAGCTCACTGCCAGCTATATGGGTGATTCCATCGGTCATTGGGACGGCTCGACCCTGGAGGTCGACACCATCGGCTTCCCGTACGGCGAGCTGTTTCAGAATTACGGGGTGCGTGCCACCAAGAGCACGCACATGGTCGAGCGCATATTCCTCAAGGATCCCGATCGCATCGAGATCGACACCGTCCTGACCGATCCGCAGATTTTCACCAAGCCGTATGCGTACACACGCCTATACAAGCACTCGACGTTGCCGATGCCCGAGTCGGTGTTGTGCAACAGCCGCGAGAACGGCGAAACGATCGACCTCACGCCGCCTCCGGAGGGCTGATGACTATGGCAATGGGTCCGAGCAGATCCGCGGTATTGACCTCCGCCGTATTGACCGCCGCGGCATTGGCGATCGGCGGCAATGCATCGGCACACCATTCTCAAGTTTTGTTCGACATGAACAAATGCCTGACCATAGCCGGCACCGTTCGCACGTGGCAGTTTGAATCGCCGCACTCCTGGCTCTGGGTGGTGGTGCCCAATGCAAAGGGGTCCAGCGATGTGTGGGGCTTCGAGGCCTCCTCGCCCGCGCAGATGATAGAGGCGGAGCACCGCTGGAAGCGCGACGTCGTCAAGACGGGCGACAAGGTCACGGTGCGGTACAGTCCGCTGAAAGACGGTCGAACCGGTGGTGCTCTGAACACCGTGACACTGCCGGACGGCACGACGCTGCGCGCGGCAACTCCAGCGTGCGCTCAGGCGCAGTCACCGTATACACCAGCGGCAGGTCAGCCGCCCAAGGGGGCTACGCGGCCGTAGTGGGACCTGTCAGGGCCGCCTCCTTGTATCGATCACATTTTAGAAGCCAACACAGCCTCGCAGGCAATGCATCGCCTGTCGGGCAACTTGAAGTACGGGGAACTCAAATGAACAAGAAAATTTGGTTTAAGAAGATTGGGTGGCTGGGTCTGTCAACCATGGCTTGCGCCTATCTGACATCGCTGCCTGCATACGCTCAGACCACGCAACCCACGGCGGAGGCGGGCCCGGATCTCGGGGAAGTGATCGTCACGGCTGAGCGGCGTAGCATCAATCTGCAAAAAGTGGCGCTATCCGTCACCGCAATCAGCGGCGATGCCATTGCGCAGCGTGGTGACTCGGATGTAGCCCAAGTGCTGCAAGGCGTGCCTGGCGTCGTACTGCAGGGCATCACCGATGGTCCATCGCAGCAGAGCGTACAGGGTGGCGGTGGTCCGCCGAACATTGCCATTCGCGGCCTAGGCACACCGTCGCCCAATACGGTGGGGGCTGTCGCCATCTACGAGGATGGCGTGCTGCTGCAGGGTGGCGGCGCCAATTTCTATGACATGAGCCGCGTCGAAGTGTTGCGCGGGCCGCAAGGAACGCTGTACGGACGGGGCGCCACGGCGGGAGCGGTGAACTTCATTACTAACGATCCGACTCAGCAGTTCGAGGGCTCCGGCCGAATCCAATACGGCTCTTACGATCTGATCGCCACGCAGGGCATGTTGAACGTGCCGCTCACCGATGTCTTGGCGGTGCGTGTTGCCTTCAACCAGATTCGCCACAATGGCTATTTCAACAACGGACAAAGCAATGAGGACGACCTCAGCAGCCGCGTCAAACTGCTGTATAGGCCCAGCGATAATTTTTCGCTGCTGGTGGGTTTCGTCGACTACAAGTCCTCCGGCACCGGACCCGGTCAGGTGCTGCTGAGTTCCAATCCCAATCCTACCGATTGGACCACAAATGTGGCGGGCGGCACGGGCGATCCGATCTCGTACCGAAAGGTCTACGCCGAGCTTCAGTGGGGTCTGGGTTTCGCCAACTTGAACTATATCGGCGGCTATCAGACCACTGAAAGCACCTTTAGTACGAATTGGAACGGCTTTGACTGCGTGATGGGTGTCAACGCACCCTGCACCTACCTCGTCGTTACTCAGCCGATGAATAAGACGTGGACGCATGAACTGCGGCTCCAGAGTACCAGCGACTCCGCCTTGAGCTGGGTAGGGGGCGCTTATTACTACAATAATAAATTCCAAACGGTATTCGAACCTTCTCTTACCCCGCCGGCAACGGGCGCAACCTACGTTCCCGCGTTCGGATTCGCGCAATCCGCCTCCCCGACGTCGATAGGGCTGTTCGGCGAAGCGACTTATGCGTTGACGTCGGCAACCCGTCTGACGGCTGGATTGCGCGAGAATCAAGACCGTGTGGAGCAGACACAAACTTTCGAGCCGGGCGGCAGCGGAGGTGTTGCCACCCCTTTCAGTGAAACTCTTCGCCATCTCGACTGGAAGGCGCGCGTCGAGACCGATCTATCGGCAAACAATCTATTGTACGGAACGATTTCGACCGGCTATCGTCCGGGCTCCTTCGTCAATGGCCAAAAAACTGAAAACGAGAAAGTGACGGCCTACGAGATCGGATCG
>Ga0179596_10000083_pt1 | contig 87570 bp, 78 predicted proteins | sample CZODoug1_1_08_16_FD_155494 | JGI IMG/M metagenome (GOLD analysis project Ga0179596, IMG submission 155494) | Vadose zone soil fungal communities from Angelo Coast Range Reserve, California, USA - CZODoug1_1_08_16fungal (Illumina Assembly) | ecosystem: Environmental > Terrestrial > Soil > Vadose... | reverse complement strand
AAGCCCCAATCGTCCTTTTCCTTCTTACGGATTTGCAATGCCATTAAAAGATCAGGAGCTGCCCGATAGTTGGAATCCTGTAGCCATCTGACAGTTGCCAGATTGCACAATACTCTGGCGTATTCCTTTTTTTCCCTTTTACTCTGCCTCATTATGGATTCATAGATAGCAGCGGCTTGAGCATATTGTCCCTTTTTCTGAAAAGCTACAGCCTTATTATTTAAGGCTACTGCTTTCGACCTTTCGTCCTTCGCTAAATGTAAGGCCTGATCGTAATAGTCAATTGCAGCATCATAGTTTTTTTGATTCAGGCTAGTACTTCCAAGGACATTATAGTCCGCAACCAGGCAATATTGATCATCCTCCCTTTCCGCATGTAGGTACTTAATCGATGTCAACAGGTCTTCCTGTCCACCGTAATAGTCGCCTTCCCTGGCTTGAATTACAGCCATTACATTGTAAGCCTGAGCTATTTGAAGGCTATCTTTTGACTCGGTGGCGGCTTTGTTCAAATAGTAGTAAGCGGAATCGTGGCGACTGTTTAGGAATGAAACACCCTTTTCATAATCCGGGCTCAAGGTCACAGGAACAGCTTTATGCTCCTGCTTACAGGCAATGATGGCAAGAAGACATAGCGAAAGGCAAAGACGAAATAACTTCAAAGGAATGGGGGTTTTCCTAAAGATAAAGAAAGTAAGGCGAGATTGCTCTTGCCTTACTTCTCGTATCCTAGTGCTTGACGGGGGGCGTCGGTGGAATGTCGCCGGTATCCCCCCCAGTGCCGTCCATCGCAGACACGTGATTGGTGTTATTATTCGACCCGTTCGTCCCTGAATGGGCAGGGTTCGTCAATGCCAATATGAAGGCTAGAAATAACTCTAACATGGTTTTAATTTTTAAATGTGGATGAATTGGCTACATCCGGTTGCGTAGCAGCCGGTGCGGCGTTGAAAGCCGGGTAAGAAGCGCTTCTTACCTGCTGGGAAGGGATGTGGGAGTCGAACGCGGAAGCTTGAAACCGCTTCCCAGGCCGGTCGCCTGCCGCCACTTTCGCTGCCCACGGAGACCGATCCTGTACAGAGACGCCCCGTAGCTAATGAGGCATCGATCGATCCGGAAACGAAGATAGAGTCGCGTAAACCATTGAACAGCAAAGAATTCCGGAAATTCCAATCATTCCGGTCGAATTCCGGTTAGTCCGGGCCGATTCCAAAAAGTCCGATAGTTTTATTATACTTGTTGTATGTTGCTATATCCCGATTATAAATCCCTGGTCATTCAGGACTATAAAAAGAAGAGGGCTAATAACGTTCTGCATTCAGGTCTTATCCACCCGACCCCTGCCGGGCTCAGGGATGCATGCCTGTCGGTCTGCAACGATAGATATTCGACAAAGGATAAAAGAACGCTGGGGGAATTCTTCGGCCAGGGGAGTGATAAAGTAGCCTGCCTAAAGGCTATCGATCAGCTGGAAGCAGCCAGATTCAAGCCACTGGGGAATTTTTTGAAGAAGTTGGCCGGAAAAACCGAAAACAAGAATATTGAGCTTTTGGCATGGCTGATCGATTTTCAGCCCAGACCATTTGTATTTAACGAGCTGCCCAACACCGTCGAAACTAATACCGGACAGGGTGAATCATTAAAGGAGGGATTGAACGGAGAGTCAGAAACCGGGACGCCACCCTCAATTCACGAAAGAGAAAAAGTATCGCCAGATCCACCACCCTCGAATCCGCCGGTCAGGAAGACCAAAATCGGAATAGTAATACTTTCAATAATCATAACTGCTTCAGCCGCCATTGGCATCTATTGGTCGGAAACTGATAAATATCCCCGACCTGGCCCTACCGGATACGGAGCTTGCATGTTCTGGGACGGGGACCATTATCAGCCCATCTCCTGCAAGAAACACGGTGATACTTTGGTTGTCCCATTGGACTCCAACAAGCTCGTGCACTTCAGGAAAATACAGCAGTCGGACACCATCACTACAAATGCGATCGGCGCCGTTTGGTATGTCAAATACAGAAAAGACTATGAATTTTATACGGCAGACGGGAATCATCCGATCGATCCCCAACTGCGATTGAAACCGATCACCGAATTCATCATAAGAAACCACGTTCACCCGAAACAATAGTCTCTCACCGGTAAAAGGATTGGTGATCGCCGGCATCAGGTACTGGAAAATAGGAGAACAAAGAGGAGAAAGCAAAAGACTTAGGGAAAGCACCAGCCCTGCTCGCAATAAAGAATAGGAGATATTATTCGCGCTAAACTCGATCAACGGATTCTGTCCAAAAAAGAACAAGGTGGACAAACCACGGGCCGTGACGAAAAGCAACACAAAAATGCCCATCCCCGCCAGCGAAATGAGGCTACCACTGCTGATCAGCGTAACCATGCATTTATCCGGGTAGAATTTCTGCGAGACGTCGAAATCAACGGCAAGCGTTTGCAAGAGCGGGATCAACACCAGGGTTGCGGTAACCAGCAACGCCATAACATAGATCGCTTCGCTAAGATTCAGGTCCGCCTCCTTTTTCCGGCGGAGAAAAGGATGGCTCCGAACAATAAAGATCACCATCGAAAGCAGGACAAGCGACCAGCCAAACAGAATCGAATACTTTACTACAGTCATGCTCAGTTTTTTGAGGTTAAAGAAATTCTCCAGTTCAAAAGGTTGTTGATTGGCTGAGCGATGATCCCCGGCGGCATCCAGGTTGTCGTCGTCTCCCATAAGATATAGCTTTCCCCGTGAAAAGGATACGCGACTCCTGTTACAGGAAGGACGATCCCCAACAGCGACGGGAATAGACTTCGCTGCTCAGGATCGCTACATCGTATCCATAATGGTCCAGCAGGGTAAATAGCAGCAGTGTGCGCGAATCGCAATCCCCTTTCAGCGTGCCCATGAATTCTACCGGCGTGTTGATCCCAAATCGCTGGAAGCTCGAACAGGAGGCGTCTGAGGTCCGCAGGTATCTCTGTGTGAATGGATCACTGTATAGGTCCGGGTTACAATCGCGGTCAAGGATCAGTACATAAGGAATATCCTGCACAAAGGAAACAACCACTTTGGCAAAAGCGACCGGGTCCAGTTGATGCCAGATCATAAGAGAAAGGCAATTGCGAAAACCCAGTTGCTATTACGGGAAACCGGATTTTTCACTGAGAAATTGGACCTAGTATCGTTGTAGCCATTATCCCAAAAAGACACGATTACACAATTTGCTCTTAAAAGATTTATATTTTAGTTAATCGTCCATCCTAATGGATAACACTTATAAAATTTAAAAAGAATTGCCAATCATGCAATAAGAACATATTTAATAACGTATGTGAAATAATCTTAAACCGATTAATCGTGAAAAACAAAAGTTGGATTTTGTGCTGGCTTGCCGCCTATACTATAACCTTGTCAGCCTGCAGTAATTTACAAGCAGGTAACCATGCCTCCGCCAGCAATACAGACCCTGTGCTTGTTCCTGCTCCCCCACCTCGAATCAAAACTGCACAAGAATTACGCAACGAATTGCGGGAACAGGAAGAAGCCTCACCCAACCAACAATTGTCTGCTACTGGCACGATTGAGGAAAATAAAATCTTGATTCAAAAACCAGACTTTTTCCATCATTCAGTATATAGAACAGAGGGATATATAATTCATGGCATTATTCATAGTAAAGCATCGATCGCCAGATTTAAAGACATAGTTATTAAAGTAATTTTTTACTCCGAGACGCAGACCGACTTAGGATCAAGGAACTATATTGTTTATAAATATATCGAGCCAAACACCGAGACCAACTTTGATCTAAATGTATATCCACCTGCTGTAATGCGCAACTTTAGCCTTCGTGTAGTTAATGCATCAATTCCCTGAAGTTCCCAATGCAATCTTGATCGCTATCCATTCCGGACAAACCTCTAAATCTTGCAATGTGAATGATCCTACAAATAGTAGATATCGCTATCTGGCCTTTAAGTCAAATAAAGGATATCGCCGCTATGTCCAGGAAGATAAAGATAAACCCATAGAGTCGTATAATTTTATACCTAGCACGTCTAGCATTCCGTCTCATGGAAGTTATGGTTCGCTGCTGTTCGATAACCGCTGGAAAGCCAAAAGAATAAAGATCCTGACCAGAGACAAACATCGCTGCGTGATTTGTCAATCAAAATTGAATATACAAGTGCACCATAGGCAATATCACTTTGCCATTCGTGATAATAAGTTCAAGCCACCTTGGGCCTATGACGACCACCTATTAATTTCTTTGTGTGAAACATGTCATAAAAGAGGTCATAATAAATTTACTGTACCTACTATAATAATTTAAAACCATTCATATGGGATTGTTTAGTTTTTTTAACAAGAAAAATGGCTATACGGAAAGACCGGAATTTCCCGGGGCCTCAATAAGCACGGCGGCCCCTGAGATCCGGGAAGAGGTATTCAGCGAGAAGGCTGCTTCTGCCGGGGAGGTAATCACCCCCACTCCCGGTGAGAAGAATATCAATTTATTGTTTGAGTTTTTGGATCGCAATCATGAGGTGAAAGGATATGATGATGCCTTGATCAATCCCGATGCGAGCCACCTTGAGCAGAATCAGCTGGCGATAAAAAACGAATTGGAAAGAACAATCCGTAAAGTCAAGACTTATTACGAAGATTTTATAAAGGAAATCGACTTTCACATCGATAGTCGGAGCCGAAGTGGTATGATCGATACAGTGGAGGAATTGAAAATGAAAAAGGATATAGCGGAAAGTCATATAAAGAAAGTGTTGGAGATCGAAGACGACTCCCGAAATAACCAGGGGGATGGCCAGGGTGCCTTGATGAGTTATAGCAGGGGATTTAAGAATGGACTTGCAGCCATATCTCATCATTCAATTTTGAAAAGAAAAATTTAAATCATTCCCATGCGTAACTGGTGGATCAAATTCGGTTGTTTTTTGACCGGCTACAATTACGGGATTGTCAGGTCGTCCAGCGAGGTGGTCGCTAAAATGGTAAAGCGTTATACTTCGGCCTTGCTGATCGTAGGAATCTTGTGGTTTTTTGTTGGGTTTATGTTTACCCGGCGATACATGTATGGCACTCTTGCCAGTTCCATAACCGGCGCCATCATGATGGTGATCATTATCATACAAATAGAACGGCAGATCATTTTGTCGGTGTCTCCGGGAAAGCTTTTATATTGGTCAAGAGGTACAATAGCCGTTCTGATGGCAATTATCGGATCCATCGTTATCGATCAAATCATTTTCAAAGACGATATAGAGCTGGAAAAGATAACTTTTCTCGATGAGCGGGTAGCCAAAGCCTTGCCGCCTCGGACCATGCAGTTGCGGGAACAGCTGCTTTCGCTCGATACAGTGATACTAAAAAAGGACACGGAAAGAACAGAGATTATAGATGAGGTGACTAAAATGCCCTTTGTCAAGTCTACTACTACCATGACTGTACCAACAAAGGTGACTTCATCCACAATCGATTCTTCGACTGGTCGTCTTGTCAACAACGAGAAAATAGTATATACCACCAATGCGACTACTATTATGGTCCCGAACCCCAAGGGTCAATTGATACAACCCCTGGATCAGACGCTTGCCGGGCTTCGCAGGCAAAAATCGGAAAAGGAGAATGCGCTTCTGAATATCAGGCCGGAGTTGGAAAAGGAGATACGCTCCAAAACTGGCTTCCTGGAAGAACTGGAGGTAATGTACCGGCTGATTACAGGGTCGCGAGTTGCCCTGGGTGTCTGGCTGATGTGGTTTCTTTTTTTGATGGGGCTTGAGATGTTAGTACTTTTTGGCAAAATGAGTGACAAGAAGAATGACTATGACGAGACGATCAAGCATCAAATGGATCTTCAAATAAAAAAGCTTGAGGTTTTAGCAAGGCATGTACGTAATAATTCGACCTCCCACTTTTTTTAAGAATAGCAGTATGGATAGCTTTGCAGGTAATTAAACGATCTGCATGGAACAAAAACAGAAGGCGGCCCTCAAACAGCCCAGGAAGCTGACAAAACAGGAGATTCATGGTCTACTGGCCGAGTATGGCCGTCAAAATAGTACGGTAAAGGAATTTTGCAAATTGCATGATGTTCGGGAATGGGCCTTTTACGCCTGGAAGAAAAAATATGGGTCGACAATTAAGAAAGATAGCTGTGGGCCAGGTTTCGTAGCCCTTCAGGTCCAGGAGACGGAGGACACCGAAATGGGAGCCGCGGATGTATTATTCGCCGAAGTGGTGGACGAAAAGGGTAGATGTATTCGGATCTTTAAACAAGTCGCTCCTTCTTATCTGCAAGCATTACTGGCTTAATCCCATGTTAGCACTCAGCAACCGATATCGGTATTTTCTATATTATGGCAAGACCGACTTCCGCAATGGTTTTAACGGGCTGTCTGGCATCGTCCGAAATGAAATGCAACAGGACCCTACCGATGGCGATATTTATGTCTTCATTAATCGCCGCCGTAATCAATTGAAATTATTACTGTTCGAGCCGGATGGATTCTGCCTTTATCATAAGAAACTGGCTGAAGGAACTTTTGAAATGCCGCTGTATGATGCCACTACCCGAAGCGCCGGTATTACCGAGGAGCAGTTGTCGCTGATCCTAAAAGGCATCACCCTTTCCAGTGTCCGGAAGCGAAAGCGATATCAGTTTAAGCGGGCATAAGTAATGCGCATATATATCTACGTTATATATTTGTTAATTTCATTATATTATCGGGTGTTTCCTGGTCGATTAATATATTTGCAGCGTGAAACCCCTGATCACTTTTGGTTTATCGCAAGCGCTGGAAAAGATTAAGCAGCTGGAAGCTGAACAGAAGGTCTTTGTCTCGATGGCTTTACGAACGGAAGGGCAGTTACAGCAGAAGGATCAGGAACTGGCCCTTTTGCGTCAGGAGCTTCAGGGAGCCCTGGAACGCGAGGCAGAAAAAGAAACATACATCGCCTCTCTGATGGAGCAAGTTGCCGAAGGCGTTAAAAAAGGATGGCAGGTGGAAGAGTTGCAAAGGATGATCTTTGGAAGAAGGTCAGAGCGTTTTATCGCTACGGAACCGGACAAATCCAGCACCACCCAACTTACACTGGGCAATGATTTTATCTCCGCCCAGGAAGTGATCCAGACGGACGCTGAAATTATTACTGTCGTACCTCCTGCAGAAGAAAAGGCAGTCGCTACCAGCAGAAAGCAGAAAAGGCATGTTCCGCATGCAGGTAAAAAGGATATTCCAGGGCATTTACCACGGGAAGAGCGCTATCACCAGCCTGTGGGAGATATAAGCGGATGGCGCAAAACCGGAGAACGAATCAGTGAACGATATGACTACCGTCCAGGCCAACTGATTGTCATCCGGGATATATGTCCTGTTTACCAAAAGCCGGAAGGAGGCGAAATAACCGTTGCTCCCCGACCAGTGTATCTCCTCGAAAAGGGCCTTGCCGGTCCGGGGCTGCTCGCCCACCTCCATGTTCAAAAGTATACCTACCATGCCCCCTACTACCGGCAGTTACAGCAATTTGAACGCCAGGATGGCGTCCTACTTGCGGCTGCCACCGTAAACGATTGGGAAGCGGTTTGCGTCGATAAATACCTGGTGCTGCTGTATGAAGCGCTAAAAAAGCTGATTCTTCGTGTGGCCTACTTGCAGTGTGATGAGACCACCATCAAGGTCTGTAGCGACATAGCAAAAGGAAAAGCACATCAGGGTTACTTCTGGGTGTTGCATGCTCCCCAGGAAAGGCTAGTGCTCTTCGAGTATAATGGGGGCGAAGTCAGGAAGTACCCCGGCAACTGCTTAAAGATTTTACTGGTCACCTGCAAACGGATGCATATGCGGCCTATTACGCCGTCTTTAAGGATAGTGACCGGGTAATATTGCTATGTTGCCTGGTCCACGTACGTCGTAAATTTGAGAAAGCCCTGAAAAATGATGCAGCCCGGGCCTCACATGTATTGAAGCTCATCAAACTATTATACGACCTGGAGCGTACCGCCAGGGAGCAGGCATATTCCATAGAACAAATTACGCTTCTTCGAAAAGAGCAGGCTGTACCTATATTACAGCAGCTCAAAGAATGGCTGGACGTGAATGTGGAATCCACCGTCAAAGATAGCCTCATTGGGGAGGCCGTCCGTCATGCCCTGAAAATCTGGGACCGGCTCCTTGTCTATACGACCGATGGAAGGCTACTACCTGATACCAATAGGGTAGAAAATGCCATTAGGCCTGTGGCTTTGGGGAGAAAAAATTATATGTTCCAGGGAAATGAGCAGGGAGCCAGACGGGCGGCTATATTATACTCCCTGCTGGAGACTTGTAAGAGCAATGAGGTGAATCCTTATGAATGGTTAAAAGACATCTACACTCGCATACCTTCCCATCCGATCAGCCGGATTAATGAATTATTGCCGACTACATGGAAACAGCTAAAGCAAGCCGCTACTGCTTAGTTCCGATCTGATCTCTTCCTTCCTGTCAAAGAACCCCTGCTCCCTTTTATCATTAATGCATCGCAAAGGTAAAGGGACGGTTTGCTCCTGCAAAATGGGCAGATCGAATTATTACGCATGTACAGCATAATAAATAAATCATGAAAAACTAAATTTCGATCTGAAAATGATAGTACAATGGTAAATATGCCGATGATGAATTCCCAGCAAACATACTATCGTCCTTCCTCAATAAGGGTTTTATGAATATGTTTAAGATTCAATTTGAAAGTCGGCAAGTCATCTTTAATCACATTCCAAACCACGGGGAGATCTGTCCCAAAGTACTCGTGAATCAACCTATTGCGCATTCCCTTTATTAGTGACCAAGGAATAGTTGGATTGTTATTTTTGACGTCATCAGGTAGTTGAGCCACAGCCTCGCCAATAATTTGGATGTTATAAAGGCAAGCCTCGATAACCATAAAGTTGGATGTAAAATCGTCAAATGATAGACCGGCTGTGTAAGTTGTTACATGATCAATGCAAGATACAATGTCACTTACGACAATAGAGGGAACACGTTTAGACATACAATATGTCTTTTTCTACGAAGGGAAGATAGGCAGGCTTAATAGAACGCTTTGGTACAACGTCGACCTTAATCCCAAATAAATCCTCAATTTCATTCGCCATGGCGACAAAATTCAACCCCATCGGGCCGTTGAGTTCTACGGCAATGTCAATGTCGCTATTCTCCGTAGCCTCGCCACGTGCATAAGAGCCAAACACTCCCATTTGAGAAATGGGATATTTCTGTTGAAGTGCTGGCTTGTGCAGCCGCAACTTTTCCAGTATGGTGCCTAACGTGTACATTTCCCGCAAATTACAACTATTTTTCTATACGACATAGACAGGTGGTAGGATGCAGTGCTTGACAAAACAGGTCTTTACGGTTTTCTTTACGGTTGCCACGTATCTTATTGATTATCAATACAGGTTCAAATCCAGTTCGGGCAACAGCAAATAAATCAAATACTTTGTAAATCAATAAATTACAAGGCATTTTTTGTTTTAGGTCTGACGCGGGTCTAACATTGGCGTATTTTTCAAATACTCGCTCGTTGTTCTCCCATCTCATTCAAAACGTCGAATCAGGTTTTTAACCGATTTTGATGACAGGTTGAAAGATCTTTTACTCCTTTTTGAGTTTTTTGATGCCATAGAGTTAGAATATAACCAGTTCTGTCAAGCGCATAGCTATTATATTTATTGCGCCTTAAGAAGTCTTAAAATATGGTCTAACACGTCTATTTGATTCTTGTATTCATCAACTTTTATCACCGCTAAATGCCATTTGATTATTGCGTCATGAAAATCCCATATATTATCCACTAAGCTAAATAGTTCCTCATTAATTATTTTCTTTTGAAACAAAAAATTATATACTAGGTATAAATTAAAACCTGATGGAAGACCTAGTTCGGGCCTCTTATGGAGTGTCCTATGTAGCAAGTCAGCAAAGCCATCTTCCACCTGATTATATTTGTCCAAATAAGTATATACAAAATCAAGTGTGGTTCCCTTTGTCGATAATATCTTGAGGGTATCCGTCAAAAGGGTATTCTGATTGATTAGTTTTCTTATTGCAGGGTTCAGATTAGCAAGAGACAATTTGTTCAAAGAATCTAAGTATCTGCTCCTTTTTTGAGCTGCTCCAAGATTCTCCCTAGTAGTTTTAAGATACTCATTATCTATCGCAAGACTATCTTCAAGTAACCTCCTCTTTGCACTATATTCTGTTGTGTCCTTAGTAAATTGAAATCGCAGATTCTCAATTTTTACCTGCTGCGCATTAAATAAACCTGTTGACCAGACAATCAAAATGGAAACCGTTGCCACAAACAAAGGAACTATAAAATTTCCTAGCCAAAACCTCAATGTACCTTTCCGCAGTTGTCTGATTTCTATCTCAATCTTATCTATGTCCTTATTTAATTTTAGCTTTTCCAAGTCCTCTTTATCATCCGGTCGAAAATTACTCATACCATAATACATTTGGTTCAACATAAGCTATTTCAAGCAATTTTGAGCGGGTGTTTTAACGGTATTTCATAAGAGTATTGTCCCGTTTATGAAAATGTAAGCTCCACCCGATTCGGTAGCACCCCAAGATGTACATTTTGATTTTTCTGGGGTCTGTAAAATAACTATGTCAATTCCAAGATCTAATAATCTTGTAAATCCTTTGAACCTTATTGGCAAGCTCTGAATTAAGAGGTAAATCCGTTTCCCAAATAATCATCATGTAGCCGAAACCCAAAACATTTGTTTCCTTCGATAAATCGCCCATCAGTTTCAATCACCTTCTCTTTTATAAGGAGATCCAAACATTTTCTATAATTGACCACCTAATTATATGAAGTGATCACTATACGTGTTGAGTACCAAACACATTCATGGTCAATCAAAAACATAATTGTGTGATCTGATGTGTGATCTGACCTTGCATAATTTCCAAAGGGGCGAAAAGAGTGCAAAAAAATTGCGGCAGAGGGAAGGCGGTTTGCCAGAACCATAGGCCATTTTTATTAGCTTTCAAAAAATATGGATTATGTATTTAATTGATAATCAAATAAATAAACTTGTACAAATTATTTACATGTACATGAATCATGTACATTTTTAAATTTTGAACATAGTTTTGTCATTTTGATATTTGTACATTAATTTTGATTGTACATGAATCATGTACAAATGACAAAAATGGACAAAAATGAGAACCGACTTTGTTGCCATTGAAAAGGAAATTCTACAGGCAGCCATAAATGAATTAAAAAAGCGAACTGGAGCCAGCGTTAAGCACCTGTCAATAGATCGGTATACCGATATAGACGCTCACCTGGAAATAAATTTCGGGAAAATCTCCTACGAGTTCTATGTAGAGATAAAAGGGGAGGTCCATAAAACCACCATGGAACGCTTAATTGATCAGTTCCAATCTCCCAAAAATCAGTGGTTGTTAGTAGCTAAGTATATCCCCCGACCTTTAAAAGAGTACCTGAAAACCAACGGATACAACTATCTGGAAGCCACAGGTAACTGTTATATCCGTATGGACCAGATACTGATCCATATTAATGATCAGGAGGTAAAACATGTCAGGAAGACAGCGACAGGAAAATTATGGAAGTCAACAGGTTTGAAATTTCTGTTTGTGATCCTTCAAGACCCATCTATGCTAACGAAACCCTATCGCACCATCGCCCATGCAGCAGGCATTGCATCAGGCAATATCAGTAATTTGATGCAGGAGTTAACAGACCTGGGATATATAAGTATGGACACGGCAGCAGAAACACCCATTGGCAGGTCAAAATTAATCGATCGGTGGGCGGAAATGTTTGAAGTGACATTAAAGCCAAAGTTGATAAAAGGACATTTTCGCTTTTTGCGATCAGAGCATCAGCAGCAATGGCGTAATATTAAAGCAGATGGCATATATTGGGGCGGAGAGCCAGGAGCTGATCTTTATACACATTTCCTCAATCCTGAGAAATTTACATTATATGCTACCAAAACTGGCAATGAGCTGGTGCCCCAATTGAAGATAGTTCCAGATGAAAAGGGAGATATTACAATCCTGGATAAATTTTGGAATGATTGGCCAGGGGATCGCAGCATTGCAAACGCTGCCCCGCCATTGCTTATTTATGCGGAGCTTAAAAATTCCCTAGACAGTCGTAATTGGGAAACCGCTGAAAAACTAAAACAACAATTTGAATGGAAATACTGACCCCTGCCGTATTAGCGATGCTAACGGAGTTTGAAAATGTATTAAAGGAATTTGGCACTGACTTTTACCTGGTAGGAGCGGTGGCCAGAGATATTAGGCTATCGGGCAATCCCGACTTTGCACCAACGCGAAGAACCAAGGATATAGATATCGCTTTATTGATTGCAGATGAAGAGCAGTTTTACAAGATTAAAGCTGCGCTTTTAGCAACCGGAAACTTTACGGCTCATCCCACTGAAGCAATTAAGCTTTTTTATAGAGAACCGATTGAAGTAGACCTATTACCATTTGGAGAAATTGAAAATCAAATCAGAGAGACTCGTTTGGAGCAACCTCGCTTATTTGTTATCGACGTCCCTGGGTTTATGGAAATCTTACCTCACGTAGAGGAGTTTGAGGTACGGGCAACTTTTCTAAATAGAACCTTTAATTACCCTGACAAATCCCTTTATCTTTCATAGTTTTCCTCTCAAATTGAAAGGCAAATTGCCTTATCGTGAGAGAAAAATGACCTAGAAACCTCCTTTCCTCTCACTTTAAACAATTTTTCCTCTCACTCCGAAAGGAAAATTGAGTATTTTTGAGAGGAAAGCAATAGATATGGAACTGACCCCACGGAAAAAGCAAATAGTAGATATTATCCTGGAACAGCCAGACAGCGGCATCACTGCCATTTTAAAAGAACTTCCTGTTGATACAGCCGTTTCCACCCTTAATCGCGATCTAAAGGCTTTGGTGGATGAGCATGTACTCATTAAAAATGGGCAGGGGCGCTCTACAGTGTATTCCGTCCATCCCGGTTATCAGCTCGTCTATGGGGGTATTGGCGACTCTTACTTCGATAAAGACCTGGACGAACGAAAAGGGAAAAAACGCCTGGATCCTGACATCTTTTTTCATCTGGAAAAGATTCCCATTTTTACTCCGGACGAGCTTCATCAGCTGGAAACTTTACAGACTACCTTCCAGGAACGCATCCGGACATTGCCGGAAGAAATCGTCCGGAAAGAACGAAACCGTCTGTCGATCGAACTCAGTTGGAAGTCCTCGCAGATCGAAGGCAATACCTACAGTCTCCTGGAAACAGAGGTATTACTGTCAGAGAATATTCCCGCAGAAGGGAAGGAAAAGAGCGAGGCTATGATGCTGATAAATCACAAAAGAGCAATGGATTATATTTATGAGCAGCGCATCCAGTTGACACCGCTTCGCACGACCGCTATCGAAAATATCCATTCGCTGCTCTTGGATGACCTGGGGGTCAGCAAAAATATCCGGAAACGCATCGTAGGCATAACCGGTACCAGCTATACCCCGCCGGACAATGAATTTCAGATCCGGGAACACCTGGAGCGTGCCTGCGAAGTGATAAATCACCGTTCACTGATACCCGAGAAGGCACTGCTTGCGGTTCTCTTCATCTCCTACATCCAGCCCTTTGAGGATGGCAATAAGAGAACAGGCCGTATTACCGGCAATGGCATCCTTATCGAAAATGGCTATTGCCCGCTGTCTTATCGAAGCGTTAAGCCCGTAGATTACAAAAAAGCCATGATCTTGTTTTATGAGCAAAATAGCATAGCGGCCTATAAGAACCTGTTTATCGACCAGTTTGCTTTTGCGGTCAATAATTACTTCCGTTAACAACAAGTCATAACAGGCGTTAACGAATGAGGGCGATTTTCCAATTTTAATTTTATTACTTAACTTAAACTTGCTAAGCATTGTTAATATGAGTTTGAAATGCCAATTTTGTGTACGAAAAACGCTGAACCCCTTAAGCGCAGCTTTCAAGAGCTTCCTTACTTATTAAACCCTATTCTTTCCCGGTCATCCCATTTCCTCTGAGCGGCCTTCTCATCCAGCAGGTTTTCCATAGCATCGTAAATATGGTTCAATTGGGCATCATGTTCTCCCAGCCTTTCTTTAATCTCCCTCAGTTGTTCTTTTAAATCATTTTGTTTGAATATAATTCGTCTTATTTCCACAAAAGCCCTCATAATGGCAATGTTCATATTAATTGCCTTATCTGAGTTTAGTATCCCACTTAACATGGCTACCCCTTGCTCGGTAAAAGCATAAGGCAAATACCTTGTCCCTCCCCTGCCTTTTGAGGTTTCATTCTGCAACCTCAACATATTGCCGTTCTTTGAGGTTTCAATTTGAAACCTCAAATCATCAAATTCCTCTTTTGTAAGCTGGAACATGAAATCGCTCGGAAACCGCTTTATATTGCGTTTTACAGCAAGGTTAAGTGCCTTAGTCTCAGTCTCGTACAAGTCTGCCAGGTCCCGGTCAAGCATTACCCTTTCACCCCTTATTTCATAGATCCGGTTTTGGATGCTTCGTATTATTTCCATAAAGCTAAATTTATTAGCGCTAAATTAATTCTTCTCAGGATGTTCAAAAAAAGAAATAGGCTGGTGGGAGGAATTCTAAGGATCATTCCATCGGCATGTAATTGACGGCCACCGGCTCGATGGTCAGAACGGGATGATTGCGGCATAGGGCAGGCAGTTTCTTCCCATCGGACCGGGGCGATCCCGGCTTCATACCTGCGGTTTTCTGGCTTGTCCCTTGCTTTGATCGGGTATGTGTTATCATTCGCACTTCTGCTGTCTTTTGCTTTTGCAGTTCCCGTTTCTCCCGCAGCATCCGTTCATATGGAGTCATCCGCTGTTCATCCGTCAATCGCGCCCTTTTCCGGGTCTTCGGCGCTCTTTTTATTTGCTGGATACAGATCGCTGTACCGATGATAAAACATGCCAGTAATATTACATTCCCACGCAGATGAATGGCCTCATACCCTGCATAAGGAAGATGGATGTCCGCATTTATCGCCAAAGAGTCGATACCATTCCTAATGGACTTAGGAAGATAGTCCCGCGCCAGATAGGAGATCAGAGCCCCGGATGCCATACAAAGCAGGAAAGCAAATACTCCCGCAAAAACAGCTCCTACTCTCCGTATAGCCTCCCGCCAGGAAAACATACCCGACCGGGAAAGATAGAGCAAGATCACGACCAGATAACTAAGGATGAAAAGGCCCGGCACCAGGATCAGATCTACCGTAACAGGTATGCGAACGGGAATATCCAGGATAGTCAGGCTTGGATCGATCCTTACGAGCCCGGATATTCCGGGAAACAGATTGGCAATCCAGTGTTGACCCGGGAAAAGGCAAAGCAAAACAAGCACTGATACGATAGCCACTGCGGGGAATAGTCTTTGTTGACCTGTATGAATATCCATAAAAAAGAATTTGTAGATATAGTCATTTTCCTCCGCTATTATACAGGTATCAAATATTATACCAGTGGTGGCCTTTAACTTTTTACCATTCCCCAATGTTCCGCCGGGAGATCGGCGATGCCTAGGACCCTCTGTTTTGGCCCCTACCACGTTTTGAGGTTTCATTTTGCCACCCTCCCCATCAGGCAGCAGCCTTCTGGGAAAACGTAAGAGCTGTCCGTTGCTGCATCTTCCACAATATCCGGGCGAAAAGGATACCGATCAGCGCCATGCCGGCTCCAACCAGGGAGGGGGAATTGTAGCCAAAACCGGCGATGATGGGCAGTCCGCCGAAAAAGGCGCCGAGAGCATTCCCGATATTGAAAGCCGCCTGGGTCGCGGCTGCGCCGATCAATTCACCTTCCGTCGCCGTCCGGATCATCAGCAGCTGTATTGGCGTCGCCAATGCAATTGACAAGGCAGCGGCCATAAACGTAAAACAGAGAGACAGTATCTGGTTAGAAGAAAAGAAAAAGATGAGTACCAGTACCAAAGTCATCGATATTAACAGGATAATACAGGCTTTTACAGGTTCCATTTTATCCGCCAGCTTGCCTCCGGCAACATTACCGACGACCATTCCGAAGCCCGCCAGGATCATGATATAGGAAACCATATCAGCGGAAAAATGAGATACAGTTGTCATCAGAGGAGCGATATAGCTGATCCAGGCAAACAAACCACCCGTACCGATGGCGGTTGTGAGGATGATGAGCCAGGGCTCCCAACGCCCGAATACACGCATCTCCGATTTGAAATTACCGGAACGGCTGATGGGAATAACTGGCATCCATAGCTGCAGAAATATAATCGTGATCACGCCGATCACGGTGACAATGCCAAAGGTATATCTCCAGGAATAATGATGGCCGACGTATGTACCCAGGGGGACGATCAGCAGATTGGCCAGGGTCAAGCCTGCGAACATCATGGAAATGGCCCGGGCTTCCTTTCCCTTGTCAGCAAGCCTGCTGGCTACTACCGATCCAACACCGAAGAATGCTCCATGGGGCAATCCAGCCAGTAACCGCATTATTAGCAGCGTCTTGTTCCCGGGAGCTATGGCCGACAATCCATTGAACAGGGTAAATATACCCATCAGGGCCAGCAGTATCTTTTTAGGCCCGAAGTTACCACTGATGGCGACCAGGAGCGGGGCGCCGATCACCACCCCGGCAGCATAGGCGGAGATCAGGTGGCCGGCAGTAGGAATATCGATCTGAAAATCTTTGGCGATGTCCGGCAGCAAACCCATCATAACAAATTCTGTGGTGCCGATACCCAGACCGCCTAATGCAAGAGGAACCAAATATTTTCTCAATGTGTTTATCTACATACGGCTTTTTCACAATCTCCTGTGCAAAGATAAGATTTCATCAATAACTTTCATGGATCACAGCAGCTTGCTCTGCCTTCCGTTTCTCCCATTGCAATAATTCCAGTTCCGGCTTCGTATAGAACCCATCTGTATAACCAACACATAAATATGCCACCAGCTTATTTTCCGATGGCGCCTTGACGATTCGTTTGATTTTCTCCGGATCAAGAATGCTCACCCACCCTATACCGACGTTCAAAGCCCTCGCCATCAACCACATATTTTGCACGGCGCAGACAACACTGTATAAACCCACTTCTTCCATGGAGGTCTGCCCCAACACAGGTTTTCCCGAAGGCTTGTAAAATACCGCTATATTGAGCGGCGCTTCAACAATCCCTTCCAGCTTCAGCTCGGTGTATGCCGATTGTTTATCCGTATCAAAAACAGAAACCGCTTTTTTATTTTCTTCTGTAAAACTGTCTTTTACCTGCCGCTTAATGACGGCATCCCTGATCAACACAAACTCCCAGGGCTGCGAGAACCCTACGGAAGGAGCATGGAAGGCGACATCCAATAGTCGCTGGAGCACCTCTTCTTCCACCGGTTTATCCAGGAAACGATTCCCCCGCACATCACGCCTGTTACATATGATGTCGTGTAACACGCCCGCCTCGGTCTCAGTAAACATTTTACCAGTTAGTGCATGCATAATTTCCGATTAGTTTTCGCCTGCTTACAACTGCCCGAAAATAAGGCATTTTTGGCTGGCTTCACCAGTCATCTTTTAGGGTGACCTATCCGGAGGTTATAAAGGATACCAGACAGGATTTGGTCAAAACCAATATTTTATGAATTGATAAAATAGCATTATTTTCAATAGAAAAATGAAAACAACAAAAATCCTCTACTGGGTATTTACCATTTTGCTGGTTGCTTTAATGCTTTTTTCAGCTGTTGGCAGTTTTATGGATAACCCACAGGGCGCAGAATTTGCAAAACACCTTGGCTACCCGATTTCCCTATTTAAATTTCTTGCCGTAGCGAAAATATTGGGAGTCATTGCCATTCTTGTTCCCGGTAATCCGAGGTTAAAGGAATGGGCCTACGCAGGATTCACCTTTGATCTGATCGGAGCCGTTTATTCCGGTTTGGTAGTAGGAGATTCTCTTATTATCTGGATCCCTGTATTTGTAGGACTCATTTTTGTATTCGGTTCCTACATTACTTATCATAAAATCCGGTCTCAGCGGTGAAGCCCCCTGTCTCAAATCCCCATCAGCTTCAGGAATTCTTCCTTTTTCTTCCTGGACACATCTACATATTCACCATTCTGCATCTCTATCTGACCGCCATCACCCTTGACATACCTTTTGATATAATGTAGATTAATGATATGAGAGTGATGCGGCCTGAAGAAAATATCAGGGGGCAGCATGTCTTCAAATTCTTTCAGTGTTTTGCTGACCGTCAGTTTGGGCCGGTTGACAAAACTAAATACGGTATAATTACTTTGCGCCTCGATATGAACGATATCGCTGATATTAAAAAACAACAACCCGTCCATCGTCGATATAGCGATCTTGCTGAGCGGATGCTTATGTTTCAGGTTATGTGCCAGTATCTCCAACCTGGCGCCGGTATTATCCTGCGGCCTTTCATTCTTTATTTTTTGTATGGCTGTCCTCAGCTCCTCGATATCGACCGGTTTCAGCAGATAATCGAAGGCGGCAAACCGGATAGCCTTGATAGCATAGTGATCGTACGCAGTCGTAAAAATAAGATGAAAGCTCTTCCGACGTAATTGCAGCAGCATCTCGAAGCCATTCATCCCCGGCATTTCAATGTCCAGGAAGACGATCTCCGGCTGATATTGCTCGATCAGCTTCAGGCCTTCCGCACCGTCACCAGCCTCCCCGGCCAGCTCCACATCCGGGCAATAATCCTTTAGTTTTTGCCGCAGCGCGATACGCCCTTTTAGTTCGTCGTCTATTATAATTGCTGTTATCATCAAAGTATTTTAAGAGATATCTGCACCCGGGTGCCCGCCGGCTGTCCATCCTGCTGCAGGTCGGTTATTATCACGGGTATGTTTTCTTCCCTGTTAAAAAAATTAACCCTGTCCAGGCTCATTTCCATGCCATAGGAATGATGCTCCCCACGGCTCCTCGCGGCCGCCCTCCCCACCCCATTATCTTCTATCCTGTATACCAGGTACTCGTTCTTCCTGCTTATATCGATGGTCAATCTGCCGTTGTAATCCTTCCGGTTACGCAATCCATGTAAAATAGCATTTTCCACATAGGGCTGTACGATCAGCGGAGGAACCTTGCAATCTTCCTCCAGCAAAGTCTCATCCACTTTGATTTCAGCAGTAAATTTATTTTCATTCCTGAATTGCTCCAGGTCGATATAAAGCTGAAGGGTCTCCAGGTCCCGGGCCAGCGTTATAGTATGTTGTTTGCTGCTATCCAGTATATTACGGATCAGCCTGGCGAATTTATTAAGATAAATGGTCGCATGGTATTTATCGTCGCTCTGTATCAATGCATCGATGCCGTTGATACAATTAAAAATAAAATGCGGGTTCATCTGCGCCCTCAAAGCCATCATCTCGGTTTTGGCGATTTGCTGTTTCATGCGGGCTTCCTGCCGCAGACTGCGGTTGTACCAACGGACCAGCACAACGATGAGCAATACCACTGCGGCTACGCAGAGTACCCGGAACCAGATGGTGGCCCAGAACGGCGCAGCGATCAGGATCACCATGGAAGTCATCTCCTGGTCATTAATTGTATTTTCCATTTTCACCCGGAAAGTATACCTGCCCGGCAAAAGGTTCGTATAGCTGGCATATCCGCGCGCGCCGCCATACACCCAATCTTTATCGACACCCTCCAGCCGGTAATAATATTTTGTCTGTTCAATGCCTGAGAACTGCAGGCTGGAAAATTCAATTCCTATAAAATTTTCTTTATAGGACAATTGAACAGGTCTTTTTTCATTGATCAGCGTATCGATAAACAAGGAGTTGGAGAATACTTTAAAGCCTGTAATAGTGATAGGCGTTGTTCTTTTTTGCAGGGATAGGATCTCGGCGGGATCGAATTCAATGATCTCCATATTAGTCCAGGCTATCCATTTGCCGGACGGGGCCGTCAGGAAATTGCAGGAATTAAACGCGGATTTGATCAATCCCTTTTCCGGCTGGCAGACAAAGCATTTTCCGCTGATGGGGTTATAGACGCAGATCGTATAATCGGTTGTAAACCAGATATTGCCCCAGGCATCCTTCGCCACGGCATGGGCAGACCAGTAGGGCTGCTCTTCATTCACGGGAATTTTACTGAAAATTTTTGCCTGTTTGTTAAAAAAATACAGCCCGTTGTTCTCCGTTCCGACAATCAGGGTAGAGTCATTGTAATCGATGATACCCTGACAATGCAGGGCGTTCAGGGAAGATGGCTTATATACGGCGATGAAACATCTTTTCCGGATATCGAACGATCCCAGCCCATTGCGGGTAGCGGCCCAACAATGCCCTTCATTATCCACATATATATTTTCTATTTCGGACAAAGACAGGGAGGAAGACTGACCGGCAGTGTCATATGCATAGAAGCATCGCTTCTCCTTGCTCCATACCACAATTTTACCATTATGCAAACCCAGCAACGTGTTACCCTCTTTATCCTTTACCATGCATTTTATGGTAAACCCTTGCAGCTCCGGAGGATGAATCGTCCGGACAGCCCCACCAACCGGATCGATAAGATGCAGGGATCCATGCTGGCAGCCAGCCCAGGTAGAGCCATCCTCTTGTTGAAGGAAGCTCCACACCATGTTTTCATCATACCGGTCCTTGAAGAAAAAGCGCCGCTTCAAACGAAGCATCGTATCGTACACCTTGATCCCTCCGCCCCAGCTTCCTATCCACAGATCCTTATTACCAGCCTGAGCCACCCTGGCAATTTCAGTACCTTCCATCGAGATAGGCCCGGAGTGCTGATCGCTCAGCCTGCTTACATATTGCCGGTAAGGATTGAAGATACTTATACCTTTGTCCGTACCGAGCCAGATGTTTTCTTCCCGGTCCTGGAAAATAGCATTTATCGAATAATTGTATTGCAGGGCCAGGTCGTTGCCAGGCTGGCAGGTAAGATAATTAAACTCATCCTTCCCGAAATCATACCGCAGTAAACCTGCTTTGGCCGTTGCCAGCCATAAGATCCCATGGGAATCCTCCAGTACGGCAGACACCCATCCCGGAAGCGTGCCTTCATTCCCTTCTTCTTTAAGGATCTCCGCAATGGAATAAGTGTACAATTTTCGGGTCGGTCTGTGATACCGGTAAAACAGGTGCGACCAGCTGATCAGCCAGATATTTCCGTGGCTATCGGTTGATATTTTGCGTATGGAAGAAGAAGGTAATTTAATTCCGGCCAGCAGCGGATTGCCGGTTGGATTGAATCCTATCGAATAAACTTTTTTGCTTTTGTCGTCTAATAAAGATAATCCATAGCGGGGATCTGTGATCCAAGTCACCTCCTCCTGCTTGTCTTTTATAAAATAAGCCCAGCGGTCATGGACTTTCCCGCCTTCTCTTACCAGGGCAATGCCTTCTTTACCAACTTCCCGCTGGCTGCTATCGGCCCAATACGCCTGCACCGTCCAGCTGTTATTATTCCAATCCCGGTAGTGATCACCTCCTTTCGGGCCTGCTACATTTTCCGGCGCTATCGAAGAGGCCGTATTGTTTAAAAAGCTCCACTGACAAAGACTATTATAGGTCTGATAGTAGAGGACCCTGCTATGCGCATCATCCGCATATATTGATGAAACTACCATATCCCCTTTAATGCCTCCGGTATTGAAACAGTTCACAAACCGCAAACCGTCATAGCGCTGCAGACCTTTGGCCGTTCCTATCCACATATACCCCTTCCTATCCTGGGCAAGGGAATAAACGTCATTGCTGTTAAGCCCATTGGTATTGTCGATATTCCGGATTACATACCCTGCCTGTAGCGGGATCGCCACCCTTTTCTGGGCGGCTGCCGGGATGACAATCTGCCAGCAATACAAACACGATATGAGCCAGTGCAGCCGCCGCATTTTTAAATTTACTATTATTTCCCAAACCCGGGAGAATAACCGGATCGCCGGTCACGGGCATTGAGTCATTCACGGGAATGAATGAGCGGCTAACAAAGACCTATGGGAGGGCTTTGTTGTTTATTGGTTGTATATGCTTATTGTCAGTGTCGCGGGGAGAAAATGGCAAAAGATAAGAGCGCCAGATAAGGCATCGCTAAAACGCCAAAAGACAGGATCAGATGCCATTTCCTTTTCGGGTTCTGATTCGCTGCTTCTTCATATTTTCCGAAAATTTTCAGGTCGCGGTGCTTAACAATAAAAATATAGTTGAACAGAATTGCCGTTAGTATATAAATGGAAATGGCAAAGACAGCAGATTCCGCCTGCGATGAAAACCAGGCATGCCTTAATATGTGTAAATAAAGCGCCTGTAAGAATAGTATCCATCCTCCCGAGCCGAGTGAGAATAAATACATCGCCTGAATACGGGTATTGAACCCTTGTCTGTCCTGGCTTGTCTGGTAGAAATAGTTATAGATATTGAAATAGAGATAATCTATGTGTTTCATAGAGTCGTTTTCAGATTTAGGGTATTGAGATATACGGATTACGGTCCTACTATTAACGCTGAATTAAGGAGAATCGTACAGGCCAAAATCGAGAAAACCACTAAGAACCTGAGTTACAAATGCTTGCAGATTCAATTTATAAATACTATTCTTTCCCCTACCGGAATACCGTCCGGATTTCCCAAAATTGGAATTATAATTCCACTTATTCCTTAATTTTATTGTGGCGATAGCCGGCATTGGGTCGACGATATCCCTTATACGCTGAAACCGGATACTTTTTATTTCACCATTCCCCCGCAGGTACACCTGAAGGAAGAGACCAACCCAATGAAGGGATTGCTCCTTTGCTTTACCGAAGAATTTCTGCAGCTGGAAGAATCAAATGCTCACCTCTCTACTCCGGGTATTGGTCATCTATCTGAGCCGGCTCTATACGCGGCAGTTCAGCGAAGACGGGAAAATGCAAAATCATTTACTGCTCAAAGACTTTCAGTCATTGGTGGAAAGGAATTATTCCAGCCTGCACGATGTAGCTTCCTATGCCAGCCTGCTGCACCTGACGCCCGGTTATCTCACAGACCTGGTCAAACAACAAAGCGGGAAAACAGTGTTGGCTCATATTCATGAACGGATCACGGTAGAAGCCAAGCGCAGGCTCCTCCATACCGAACTATCCGTCAAGGAGCTGGCCGACGAGCTTGGCTTCCGGGAAGCTGCTTATTTCAACCGTTTCTTCAAACGCCTGACCGGCATCACCCCTGTAGCTTATCGGACGCAAATCCGGAAAATGTACAGTTAATGTATAACAACTATATTGCCCGGTCCTCTATTTTGGTTAGGTCGATTTTCAATCAGCTTTGCGGCGAAAGGTACTGAGCATAAGCATACCCCTCCTCCCCTTTATCCGTCCTGATAAGCCACCACTGATCATTGGTTTTACTCACCAATACCACCGTCGCATTGTGAGCCGCTTTGCCGACAATAGGCTGATCCGTACCAGGTCCTTTCCGGATGTTCAGGTTCGAACTATCGGTACTTACGGTTGCTTTGCTGCCCGGTACTGCCGGGGAAACATTAACATTCATAACTACGTCTCCGGCTCGAAAATCGGGGTCCAGCTTGGCGTAGCTATTCCATAACTGATCCTTGGCAGCGCCATCAGGGGCTTCTCCATCTATGTAAAGTACATTATCCTGCTCCCTCACCTGTAGGTTGGCGATACCTATCGTTTTCGCGGTATCCAGTAATTCCTTGTATTTATCTTGCAGGGCCATAGATTTATCCTCCTTTTATTTATTTAATGGTAAGCTGATTATTAATCCTTTTGGGCTTCAGCGTATGTAAGCTCATCATAAGCTTCTGAAGGCTCGCCCGTTTGATATCTCCATTTAGCGTAACCTCCCCGTCTTTAACAGTGGCTGATACACCAGGATAATCTTTAATGGCGTCGGCAACGTCCTTCGTTAAAGGGTCATCAGCGGCAATGACAACAGGAGCGGAAGGCGGTGGCGGCGGTGGAGCGACGGTGCAGTTGTCTACCACCTGCTTCACCCCGGGAATGCCTTTAACAGATTGCTCGCACATGGACTTAGAGTCCGCATTGGCATATTCGCCGCTTAAGGTAACAACGCCCTTGTCCACGGAAGCCGTTATTCCCGACATTTCCTTCATATCTTTTTTCTTTGAGTCGATGGCTGCCAGTATAGAGGCGTCTTTATTCCCACAAGAGAAAAACAGTATGGACGAGGCAATACAAATCATTACCGCTGTCAAAAGGCAGCGAGTGGTTTTTTTCATGAGTGTTTGTTTTACTGTTTACGCATTTGCTGCGTTTGGTTTATTAGTGAACTTTTGCAGCAGACCGGGTATAGCTGCGGCAATAGCGCCGGTAACCGCGGCGGGTAAGCCAAACTTGCTCGCCAGGGTGCCTACCAGACCTCCGGTAATCGCACTGGTAGCCAGGCCACCTGAACTGAGGCTGTTTTCAATCGTGGATAAGATGCCGGAATCGGCGGCCGGCTTCGCAGCCTGGCTTTGCAAGGTGTCATTTATGTGAGACGCAATTTCATTGTGAACCGCATCAGTATGTTCACCAGGAATAGCCGCGGCTACTTCCGGGTTGTTCCCCATATGTTCTTTTACCATTGCAAGAATTTCGTCAAACATGAGATTTGATTTTTAAAATTTATAAATTGATTTAATTGCCAACCTTATTTTATGCCTCTACGCGAAAGGAAATCCGGCAGATGACCCCAAAAATTATTTACTCCGCACGCTTACTGCAATTCTTCTGTCCTTCTTTCTTTCCTCATCCGGTGCGTCCTTAGCAGCTTTGGCGAATTGTGAACCGTATCCGTCTGCTCCGGCTATCTTGCCGTCCGGGGACCCTGTCTTCTTCAATGCTGTAACTACCGCTTCGGCACGCTGTCTTGACAACTTCATATTTTCGTCTTCCGTACCGGTCTTGTCGGTATAGCCGCCTATTTTAATACTTACTTTTGGATACGCTTTGAGGATAGAAGCTATATTCTGAACCTGCTTCATGCTTTCGTCTGTAAGGTCTGAACTCCCTGTTTTAAAATTTAGATTATCAAAATCAAACCAGCGGCTATTGCTGATACTGTCTGCAGGATCTGTAGAATTTAAATAAGTTACTAACTGATCCTCGATCCCACCCTTGTAGGCGTCCAACTCAGTTCCATCCGGCAGCTTGACTTTAATGGATACCGCCTCTGTACTCACCGGCATAGTAGTATTAGCGGTAGTTGTATCGGTCATGGGGACGCTGGTTGTCGCATCTTTATTGCACCCTCTTGCAATTAGCCATATCAGCCCTATGATCAATACGGCAAATAGTATAGGTAAGACCCATCGCTTACTATTACCTTCCTGCCCCGCCGTATGGATTGCGCTGCCAGCCGAAGTAAGACCCGTTAAGCCTGCCAGGGATCCCAAACCGGCCGGTAATGCGGCTGCCACGGATGCCTTTTGACTGGAAAGCATATTGGAAAGACTACTTGACGTCAAATTATTTTCGGTGGCATGTTTGCCCAAAATACCCAGTGCTGCCGGTGCAACCATGGCCATCAGGGAGGAAACGGAAGATTCCTTAATACCCGAAAAGCTGGAAATAGCGCTGGCAATGCTGCCCAGCTTACTGCCCAGTAGCCGTTTCACCATTTCAGATCCGCTGGAAAGCAAACCGCTGCTTCCTCCTTCTGTGAACATATTTCCCAGGCTACCCAGTATTCCTGTTCCAGCTGCGCCCTTAGCCATATTCAAAATGCTGCTGGCGCCGTCACTATCAGCCGTAGCTTTGGAAACGATACCCCCGAGTACCGACGGCACGATACCGGTAATAGCTCTATTAACTCCCCCTTCCCCTTCACCAAGTGAAGAAGATACCTTACTGATAAGGTCACTGGTAAAAAGCCCCTTCACCGAATCGAGTAGATTAAATGCCATGATAACAAATTTTAATGATTTAAAATAAGAGTATCCCCCTGATAGATAGATGCCACTACCGATCAAATTAATAACAATGCTAACTAATCAGAAGACACAAGACATATCGGTATCCCAACGCCGCTTGCGCCGGAATAAGCAGAAGGTACTTAATAAGCTGCCGGTGCCTGTCTTAGGCTCAAGAGGTAAATGCTTTTTAGATTTCTAAAAGGAAATTGAAAAATTAAAAAGTTATTCATGTAGGGCAAAGAATATGCATAAACGCAGCTACGCTCCTATGAGGTACAATAGCGTTATGAAAGTTATGATCTGTTTAGGCAGGGGGCGTTGGAAAGCAAATTTGATCTTTAATTCAATTTGTTTTCCGTCTAAGTGTAAACTTTATGTAAAGTAAGGTTTTATTCTAGTAATCCAAAAATATTTTAATGTGAAATGGTTCTTATGAATTGCGTTTCTATTCAGCAAAAAATGAAACCTTCCTTCAAGCCATACTCTAAATCCGGAAAATGTACAGTTAATGTCGGGCTATGTGTAACGGTCGCGTTAAAGAGCTCGCCTACTTTTATGGCATGAATACATTAACAGCATTTATCACCGGCGCCAATAAAGGTATTGGCCTGGAGACAGCCCGCATACTGACAGGCAAAGGTTATCATGTTTTTATAGGAAGCCGGGATCCGGCATCCGGAGCAAAAGCGATCGAACAGCTACAGTCCGAAGGACTAAAAAATGTGGCATCGATCCTGATCAATGTCACTAAAGAAGCATCGGTTCAGGAAGCTTATAAAGAGTTGAGCAGGCTTATCCCCCGACTGGATGTACTGGTGAACAATGCCGGCATTCCAGGAAAATTTCCCCAGCCGGCTACTACCGCCGATGACGAAAACCTAAAGACCGTTTTTGAAACCAATTTTTTCGGCCCCATCCGGGTTACCCGCATCTTTTTGGAATTGCTGAAAAAATCCGATCAGCCAAGGATCGTCAACGTAACATCCGATCTCGGATCTCTAACCCTGCACAATGATCCCAGCTGGGTCTATTATGCTTTTAATGGACCAACGGGTAAGTATATCAGCGACTATGGGGAGACACCCTGGTAGAAAGAGCCAATGCCAACGAAAAAGCCCTCCGCAAAGGCGAAGGGGCTTCTTTCGTAGGTAGCGGGGTTGATATCTTTCTTAAAATCTATAGCTGACTCCAAGGCGCCAGTTGCGGCCAGGTTCGGTCTGCCAGTAATAGTAGGAACTATAGACGGCTCCGGAGTAGAGGTATTTATCCGCCAGGTTAAATACGTTGCAGGTGATCCGCAATCTATCCTGTTCCCAGAAAATACCTCCATCAAACTTCGTGTAATCGGGTAAGGCCTTCTGGTTAGCAGTGGCGCCTGCCCATGACCAGGTGCTGCGCTCTCCCAGAAAGGTAAAGCCGGCGGAGAAGCCCAATCCTTTCAAGGCGCCGCTGCCGATTTTGTAATTGATCCAGGCATTGGCCGTATGTTTGGCATAACCTGGCACTTTGTTACCAACGGTGGCTTGTGCGGTTTCGCTGGTATCCGCTTTGGTGATCTTCGAATCCGTCAGGGCATAATTGGCCGTTAACGTAAGACCGGGGAGTAACTCGCCGCGCAAGTCGAATTCAAGTCCCTGTGAGCGGGTCTGTCCCAATTGTACAACAAATCTGCCGGTGGGATCCGATGGATCGGTAGAGTTCTCATTGTTTTTCAGGATCCGGTAAACAGATAGTGAAGAACTCCATCTGCCGCCGGCCCAGTCCCGTTTGACCCCGAGTTCCATGTTGTTGCCGGTAAGGGGTTTTATGCTGCTGTTATCTTTCTTAAAGCCGGATTGAGGGACAAATGACTGGTCAAATAAGGCATAGACCGATGTCTTGTCGTCTACAGAGACGCTCAATCCTACCCGCGGCGTAAACTTATCGGCCGTAGTAAAAGTGTTGTAATCATTGGATTTGACATGGGTGTACCTGCCGGCCAATGTAAGCCGAAGTCTGTTTTCAAAGAAACCCAGTTCATCCTGCACATAAACGCCGGTATAGCTCTGCGCGACAGTGCCATAGATGCCAGCCCGTTGTGCCAGGCTCTTACTTCTGTCCCATACCGGGTAGCCATTTGCCGGTGAGCCATAGACAGGGTTATTTAAGCTGAATTTCGAATCTTCCGTATCCAGGGTATGGTTCTGGTTCCAGTCAGCGAGATACTGCTTGTCACTCGCGTCCAGCCCGGCGAGAATGCGGTGGTGTACGGCGCCTGTCTGCAGCTCTCCGTTTAAAAGGACCTGACCATATTTTGAGGTACTGGAAGCATCCCAGATACCAACGGCGCGCACCATGCTGTCGGCGCTTACAGAGGAAGGCCAGAGATCAGATCCTTTCTGTTTGTAGTCAAAGTAGGCAGCCTGTACCGTCAGTTTCCAGTTGTCACTCAGCTTATGCTGCAGGTTTAACGTAATGCTCTGGTCGGTGATATAGGTGGGGTCCAGTCCGGGATCGGCAGTCGTAAAATTGCGGGGCAATACGCCATATCCTTTCGTGGAAAATACATAATAACTTCCTACGTCGGAGGATTTGACCTTTTGTACGTTGTATTCGGCCGTCAGCGTGGTCTTATCATCCAGCAGGTAGCTGATGACCGGGGCAATGCTGTAGCGGTCGTTGAATTCATAGGGGCGGAAGGAATTCTTGGTTTGCCCCATCAGATTGAGCCGATAGAGGAGTCTGCCGTCTTTATCCAGTTTACCGTCCATGTCTACTGTCGCGCGATACAGGTCATAGCTGCCTATGGTCAGGCTGGCCTCTCCTTTAGTGATCCCGGTGGGCTTTTTAGTGACCACATTATAAATACCGGCGGGATCTCCCACCGACATCATGAACCCAGATGGGCCTTTGACGAATTCAACATGGTCTACGAAACTCATATCTTCCGTCAACGGCGACCAGTAAGAAGTGATTACATTCATCCCGTTACGGAATGCCGATGCCCGGGAGCCGCGCATGTTGATATTGGTATAGAGGTCTCCCCAATGTTCGAGACGCATGGCGCCGCTCACGTTGCGGATCAGGCCATCGCTCATACTGATGATCTGCTGATCGGCCAGGACCTTATTGGTAATGACCTGGATATTCTGAGGAGCTTCCAGGATAGGTTCGTTCAGGCGCAGGGTCGGGGAAGTCTGCTTTGCATTATAAGGGCTCCGGCCCGACTGTACGATCACTTCCTGTAACTGCTGTCCGGATAACTGCAGTAGAATGGACACTTTGGCTGTTTTCCCCTCTTCCACGGTTACCGCTTGCAAAGCATGTTCATATCCCACCAGGGATACTTCCAATTGGTAAACGCCCGGTTTCAGGTTATTTATTACGAAGCTGCCGTCATCTCCTGTAAGAGTCGATTTCACCGTTCCTTTTACGATCACCGATACGGCTGCAGCGGGTTTGCCATCGTTGGTCTTCACGATACCAGTTATATGACCGTTCTTTTTCTCTTCTCCAGGCCCGGCAAAAACTTTAACGGATGAACCTCCCCAAAGCATCAGGGAAGTCATAAAGAAAATGATCCATAATCTCCTATCATATTGTTTCATAAGTGTTATTTAGGTTTTGCAAAGATGCGGCGGGAGAAGTCTATGGAATCACGCTATCGGGAAATTGATTTACGGAAGTCGGAAAAGTAGAAATATAAAAAAAGCTCATGGAATAAAATTTCCATGAGCTCTATCAGCCACGCCAGCTACGTACTATTAAGAAGCTGCTTGAATGAACAGTCGGCTGCAATTATTTTGCAGCCGTTTTTTTCTCTGCCGGTGCTACCGGCAGCCAGACGGTCATCTCGCCTTTGCCCCGGTTGGCCCATGCATAATAAGGAATCAGGGTAACCGGTACTGCCTGTAAGTTGGTTCGTCTTACTGCCTGCCCGGAAAGCACTGTCACCCCTTCCAACAGATCAGGCCTCTTCATGGGAAGCAATGGGCTGTTTGCCGATAGGGACAGATCGCTTACTTTTCCTCCATTATCCTTCCATTCTGCGCAATACATCAGGGGGCCCCGCTGGATGGCCACTTTTCCGCTATTGTCGGTTAACCGCGAGTCTGCTATGACCTTCTCCACCGGCATGGGCAGGTTCATCGTAATACGGTCGTCTTTTTGCCAGGTGCGGTTAAGTACGGCATATCCGTTCTCTATCCTATAGGGGATAGCCTTACCATTGATAAGAATCTCCACTTTGTGGTGGGCGGAGGCGCCATCTTTTTCAAAGGAGTAGAGGTCCGAGGGAATGGCCTGGCCCCTGATCCAGCCCGGTATCCGCAGCTTCACCGTCAGGGTAAGCGGAGATACAGGCAGAAGGGTAAAAGACAGGAGTCCATTCCAGGGATAGTTATTCTTTTGAACGATCTCCAAAGGTTGCCCGTCTACCTGCAATTGCGCATCGCTGCTGACAAAGAGGTTGACAAACAGATCCTGCCCCTTCTGCGCATAGATATAACCGGGAAGAGAAGGCAGAAGACGAAGCATGTTCGTCGGACAGCAGGAGCATTCGAACCAGCCGGAACGCTCGCGTTCCAGGCTCTTATGGTCAAAGTCATCGGTAACCTGCATGGCATTGGTATAGAAGAAGGTCTTTCCATCCAGCCCTACGCCCGAAAGCAGTCCGTTATACAGCACCTTCTCCATCAGATCGATATATTTCGCATCGCCATGCAGGAGGAACATACGTTGATTCCAAAATACATCTCCGATAGCGGCGCAGGTCTCATTGTAAGCGGTGCCATTGGGCAGCTCGTAATCATTCCCAAAACGTTCGCCGTCTGGTATGGCTCCGATACCGCCCTGCACATAGATCTTTTTACTGACCATATTATTCCAGATCCTGTCGATAGCATTGATATACTGGCTGTCGCCGGTAAGGGCGGCCACGTCGGCCATTCCGGAATAGAGGTACATGGCGCGGACCGCATGTCCTTCTGCCACATCCTGTGCCGTTACCGGTTTGTTATCCTGCCAGTATTCGCCGTTCTTCCATTCATCTTCGTTTTGCGTATCGTATTGCCGCTTGCCTCTTGCATCGATAAAGAATTTCGCCAGATCGAGATATTCCTTTTTCCCGGTAATACGATAGAGACGTACCAGCCCCATTTCAACGATCTCATGACCTGGGGCTACTTCCCGCCGGCCCGGGCCGAATGTGCGCACCAGGAGGTCTGCATTCCGGAGGGCTATGTCCAGGAAGTTACGCTGGCCTGTAGCCAGGTAATGCGCGCTGGCTGCTTCGAACATATGTCCTGAATTATACAGCTCATGGCTAAGCTCATGTTCTTTTACCCAGCGGTCATCTCCTGACCAGGGATGCGGGTGCAGGGAGTCGATCGTACGGGCGGTATACAGGTATCCGTCAGGCTCCTGTGCATGTGCTACCGTATCGATCAAGGCATCGACATAGGCCAGCAACGCCGGATCGGGATGTACAGCCAGAGAGTAGGAAGCGCCTTCAATGGTCTTATAGATATCAGTGTCGTCGAAGGGATATTTTGTGCAGAATTTGCCCTTTGCCGCGGCCGGTGCTCCCTGAGCCGCCATTTGTTGAGAGGCCCCCGCCATTACGAAATTACGGACCCGACCGGTACTCTCGCAGCGGGCAAAAGAAGCCGGAATGGTGGACCTGCGGTTGCGTTCAATCCTCGGAGACCAGAAGGAATCCGTCAGCTGCACCTGTTTAAAAGATACAGGGCTGATCGGATAGTCTCTTTGCTGGGCTTGCAGGGCGCCGGCAAATAGCAGGGGGGCGCTGCCCAGGAGGCAGAAGGTCGCTAATTTTTTTAAGCTGGGAAGACGGGGAACGTGGGATGAAAGCTGCTTCATGGTATAAATATTGGCAAGTAATGGTTGGTTAATCGTTTGTAATCACAATATAAGATTTTTTTAATAATTGTCAATTTTACGGCTATTATCCCCGATAGCCCGTTTTGCGCAGCCCTTCTTCTTCTCTTTCATTGTAAGCACCCGGATCTTTTTCTCAAAATTCATTACCTTGAAATAGAATTGTGCGGTCTATTTTCCGAACGAACGCATCCGGGATATGAAGCGCAAGGAAACAGTAAATATTATCCGCAGGCGATTTAAGAAGATCGATACGGCTTTCCGGTCGCTGCCCCCTCATTTCAATGCGCAAGACATTCATGTTTTCCGGGTGGAGGTGAAGAAGCTGAAGGCTTTCCTGCGGTTTACCGGAATGGAAGGGAAGAAATCCGGCAAAGGGCCAGGTCTTAAACTTCCGAAGAAGCTACGTGATTTTTACAAGATCACAGGTGATCTGCGGAATCTCCAATTACAGGACCAAAACATCCGGAAATCCTTTGCTGCCGGAGATAGGAAACTGCCCCACCAGTACCTGGATCTCCTGAGCGGGGAGGTGGCCGGGAATATCTTTTTGGCAGAGCTCCTGGTAAAAAATAAAAAAAACTTCAAAAAAGAACAGGTACGGATCATCGCCCGGCTACCTACCCGGACCGGGAAAAGATCCACTGAAAAATTTATGCGCTCTAAAACGGAAGCCGTACAGGATCTGCTTGCGCTCTCTTCCCCAACTGACGAATCCTTTCATTCGGTCCGTAAAAGCTTCAAGGATCTCTTGTACACCCAGTCTTATACGGAGGATCAATATGTGCTGCAGCAACCCCTCCCCCCTGCTTATTCCGATATCGGCTCGCTCGCGGATCAACTGGGTGATTTGCAGGACCTTCGGATCGGGGTCGGATTGCTGCAGCCCGCTTATACGGACAAGGTAATTCCGGAAAAAGAAAGAATCGATTTATTAGACCTTCGCGGCCAATGGCAGGAAGAGAAGCAACGGAAAGAGCTGGAAATTTATGCTTTATTGAAGGAGAACACCGGAACCGGGCCGGGAAAATTGTCATTTTCTTGTTAGCTTTACGCGAACCTATAGCCGGGCAACCGGAATACATCCCATATGAAAGAGCAGGATCGCTTATGGATTTTGATTGCCAGGCAGCTGACCGGCGAAGCTACCGAAGAAGAGTTGCAGGAATTGCAAAAGTTGCTGCAGGAAACGCCCGACATTTCCTACCCCATGCAGGTCCTTTCCAATCTCTGGAAACCTACCGAACCCAAAGACGCCGAAGAAAGTGAAAATGCCTTTACCCGTCACCACCAGCGGATGGCGCTCCGGGAAGCTACCAGGGAAGCCAATTATTTCGCCCATCATTTTGATGCCAGAGGACGTACAATCCGGGAACGTTGGAAAAACCGGAAAGATTTGTTCAAAAATCATTTCAAAAGCAGTTTCCGAAATCTCGCCCGTAACAAAAGTTTTTCCCTGATCAATATTTCCGGGCTCGCGATCGGAATGGCCAGCGCCATCATCATTCTATTGTGGATACAGCTCCAGCTGAGCTATGACCAGTTCCATAAAAATAAAGACCGGATCTATCAGCTCTATAACCGGATAGAGCTGGACGGTAAAATTCAATGCTGGGGCGCCACTCCGATGGTGATGGCCCCTATCCTGAAAAGCAGTTACCCACAGGTGGAAGAGACAGCCAGGCTCAACTGGGTAGGCGCCTTCACCCTGGGAGAAGGGCATCTGCAAACACAGGGCTATATTACGGACCCCGGTTTTTTAAAGATCTTCAGCTTCCCCCTGGTAGCAGGAGATCCGAATACAGCATTAAACGCTCAACATGCTATCGTGTTGACGGAAAAAATGGCCAGAAAGCTGTTTGGCACCACCCAGGTATTGGGCAGAACGCTCCGGGTGGATAGCAATGCGCATTTCACGGTGACCGGGGTGCTGAAGGACCTGCCGGACAATACGGAGTTCAACAGCTTTGAATACCTGATCCCCTGGAGCTATATGAAAGAGGTCCACTGGGAGACTTCCGCATGGGGGAACAATTACATCCGGACCTATGTGCTGCTGAAACCAGGCGTTTCTGAAAAAACCGCCAATGAGCAATTCCGCACGATCATTCAAACTCATTCGGACGGATTGAAAAATGAGATCTTCGTGCACCCCATGCGTAAATGGTGGCTTTATTCTGAATTCAAAGACGGAAGAATAGCAGGCGGGCAAATTGAAACAGTGCGTCTCTTCGGGGTCATCGCGGGCTTTATCCTGCTGATCGCCTGTATCAATTATATGAACCTGAGCACGGCCCGCAGTCAGAAACGGGCAAGAGAGGTAGGCATCCGAAAAGTGATCGGAGCAGCCAAAGCCTCCCTCATACGGCAGTTTATGAGCGAGTCCATCCTGATTTCCTTTCTGGCCGGGATCCTGGCCCTGCTGATCCTTCAGCCGGGCCTGCAGGCACTTAACCGCATAACCGAGCCGAAAATGACAGTACCCTACACCCACTTGTATTTCTGGGCGGCAACTCTCGGCTTCATCCTGCTGACCGGCATCGTTGCCGGAAGCTATCCGGCCTTCTATTTATCGGGTTTCAGGCCGATGAGTGTCCTGAAGGGCAATTTCAAAGGAGGCCATGCCCTGGAGAACTTCGTCGGATCTGCTTCGCCACGATCCTTCCTCGTTCGTAACCTTCGGTCCCCTCGGTTACCCCGCAAAGTGCTGGTCGTCTTCCAGTTTACGTTTGCCATCATCCTGATCACCTGTACGGTTATCATCTACCGGCAGATCGGATATAGCCGGGGCCGGGACCTGGGTTATGACAGGGATAACCTGTTCTTTGTATATATCAAAGGGGATATAAAAAAGAACTATCCTCTCATTAAAGAAGAGCTGATGCAGAGCGGCGCGATCACCAGCATTACCCGTACCAACTCCCCCATAACGGATATCTGGACCACGGAAGACAGCTATGAATGGGCAGGGAAAGATCCGAAAGCCCGCTATATCTTTTACTCCTTCCTGGCAGACAACCATTTTGCCCGGACCATGGGACTGAACATACTTGCCGGTCGGGATATCAGCGCCGATCGATATCCGGAGGATTCTGCCGCCGTCCTCCTGAATGAAAGCGCCGCAAAACTCACCGGTCTTAAAAATCCTATAGGAGAGACAATCAGCAATCATGGCAGAAAATGGCGGATTGTGGGCGTAGTGAATGATTTCATACCGGGATCCCCTTATGACCCTATTGAGCCGATCATCATAAGAGGACCGGATCAGGGGTTTGGTACGGTGAGCTTTAAGCTGAATGAAAAAAATTCCAGGTCGGCCAATCTGAAAAAGATCGGCGGGATCTTTAAAAAGTATAATCCAGACTACGTTTTTGACTATAAGGTGGTAGAAGACGTATATGCCGAAAGTTTCCGGGGTGCAAAGCAGATCGAAATTCTTGCGGCGGTATTCTCCGGGCTGACTATTTTCATCTCCTGCCTCGGCCTCTTTGCCCTGGCCGCTTATATGGCAGAGAACCGCATTAAGGAGATCGGCGTGCGGAAAGTACTGGGGGCTTCGGTATCGGGTATAGCAACCCTGTTATCGAAGGATTTTCTGAAGCTGGTGCTCATTTCCTTTGTCATTGCATCACCCCTGGCAGGCTGGGCGATGTATACATGGCTGCAAAATTTCCCCTACCATATCCGCATCAGTTGGTGGATCTTCGCCCTTACTGGACTGCTAACGGTGCTGATCACCTTAGCTACCGTCAGCTCCCAGGCTATCCGCGCAGCGCTGACAAACCCCGCCGATAGTTTGCGGACGGAATAGGGAGCGCCGGCAGGCTAATCCCAGGCGATCTATTCTGCTCTCAAAGCCTTCACCGGGTTGGCCATGGCAGCCTTAATGGCCTGAAAGCTCACCGCGACCAGCCCAAGCAGCAAGGCTGCCCCTCCGGCCAGCACAAAGATCCATACAGGGACAGGAGCCCGGTAAGCAAAGTCCTCTAGCCACCGGTGCATGATATACCAGGCGACCGGCGATGCTACTACCAGGGAAAGGGCTATCAGCAGGATAAAGTCCTGGCTAAGCAAAGTGGCTATACTGGCGACGCTGGCGCCCAGTACTTTGCGGATCCCGATCTCTTTTGTTCGTTGCCCGGCGGCGAAAAGCGAAAGTCCAAAGAGACCCATGCAGGAAATAAAGATCGTGATACCCGTAGCTACGCTCATCAGCGTGGCCGTCTTCTGCTCCTTTTTATATATGGCAGCAATCGTCTCATCCAGGAATTGGTAGGCAAACGGTTCTTTGGGATATATTTCCTTCCATACCTGCGCTACCTGTGCCAAGGTGGCTTTTACGCTACTCAGTTCCTTTCCTTTGGTAGCCAGCTTGATCGCGAGACTATTTTCCGGCTGAGCCAGATCCATGATGGCTATAGGCCGGATCGGATCATGGTAGGAATTCTCGTGAAAATCAGCCACCACGCCAACGATGGGAATGGGCTTGTCACCCGGGTAGATAAATTGTCCTACGGCTTCCTCCGGCTTCTTAAAGCCCAGCGCACCGGCAAAAGATTCATTGATCACAAATTCTTTGATGCTGTCCCTGTCAGCGGCCGGCAGCAGATTCCTGCCCGCCAGCAACTTAATTTCATACAGTGAAAGGAAATCCGAATCGGCTATCTGCACGGCAGCAAATACCTCCGTTTCTTTCTTGCCTTTATATCGTAGCGGCACCGTAGTGCGGAAACCGCTCAGGGGGGTAAAGGATTGCCGCGAGACCTTGTTTATACCGGGCAGCTGTTGTACCCGTTCCGCGAAAAGCTGCATTTTTTTAGCGCTATCCCCCGGATCGGTATATACCGAAAGGATGGCATCGGTGGTAAAGCCCAGGTCCTGACTACGCATAAAGTTAATCTGACGGCTGATGATGATCGCGCTGATAATAAAGATCAGGGAGATGGCAAACTGAAAAACGATCAGCCCCTTCCGCAAATACCATTTCCCCTGCCCAACCTGTGCGCCGGGGCCTTTTAAGCTAAGGACCGGCAAATAGGCGGACAGAACCTTTGCCGGATAAAAGCCGGCCAGTAAGGTAGTTCCCAAGGTAAGCAGCAAGATGAAACCAAGGGTAGCGGGATGGAGAAGATGGAAGGTCACCTCCGCGGGTATAAATACGTGAAAAGCCGACAGCATCGGTTTTACGGCCAGGGCAGCCATCAGCAAGGCGCCAAGCGTAAGCAGAAAAGTCTCCATTAAGAACTGAAAGACGATGCTCAGACGATTGCCGCCCATGACCTTCCGGATCCCTATCTCTTTGGCTCTGCGCAGGGACAAGGCCGTAGACAAATTAATAAAATTGATGGCGGCCAGCAGCAAAATGAAAGCGGCGATGCCCATCAGCACATAGAGGGTAGGTAAATGCGCTTTGCGGGTACCGTCATGGACCCCTCCGTTGAAATGTATATCGGACAGCGGTTGCAACCTCATACGGTATTTTATTTCGACATCCAATTTTATACGTTCTTTCCCCAATGTCGCTAGTTGCCCATTCACCTTGCCCATAGAGGTGCCTGAATACAGCTTAACAAAAGCCCGTGATTCCCAGGGACTTCCATTCCCATTACCCCAGTCATCCAGTTTAATATCCTTTCGCAAAAAACTATGTTGGATGGTGCTGAAAGAAATGAATTCGGAAAAGGGAAAATCCGTATTACCTTGCCAGTCTTTTACCACACCTGTAACCCGAACCCGAAGGGAATCATTGTAGATCATCTCCTGTCCGATGATCTTATCGGGAGGTGTATCACCAAAATATTTACGGGCCCTCGTTTCCGAAAGCACAACAGTGAAGGGGTCCTTTAAGGCAGTAGTCGGATTGCCGGCGATCCAATCATATTTAAAGATGGTAAAATATTGAGGCTCCGCAATAATAGTAAAAGGCGTGGATCGCCCTTCCTGTTTGTTATCGAATTTCTTTGTCGGATCTTTACTACCGGCAATCTTGATCTTTGCCTCGTAAAGATGATAGGCTGCGATGGATTCCAACCCAGGTATGTTTTCCCGGACGGCCAGGGGAGCGGCGGAAGGAATAGCAGCCGAACTTCGCGGAATGTCCCCATCATGCTGTATTTCCTCGACGATGCGGTAGATCAGTTCTTTGTCAGGATGGAAGACATCAACACTGAGCTCAAAATGGGTGATCAGATAGATCACGATGCAGGAGCAGATCCCCAGGGAGAGCCCAAGTATGTTGATCAGGGAATAGAGCTTATGCCGGGTGATATTACGCCAGGCAATTTTGAAGTAGTTCTGCAACATACGCGGAGCTTTTAGTTAGTAAGGTATTTGAAGGTTTCAAAATACTATAATTCTCCGCGGGAGTACGTTAAAGGAATGCCAATTCACGCGAACAGCGGGTCCAGCGCGGACGGATGGGGAGTCAGCGCAGAACGATGGGGGTTATTTCTTACAATAATCACCGGATTCTTCTACCGGATATTTTTTGTCAAGATCGATATTATTAAAGCTATGACCGCCACCCCAGGAAAATAGTTTTTCGAAGAACGGGAGGAGTCTGCTATTTTTTATACCGGCTAAAAAGTATACTTCATGTTCCTTCTCCTTCATGCCCATCTCATAGAGCAGCTGATCATGCTCTCTTATGCCCAGGGAGTTGAAGTACTGTTTCATCCGGAAATATTCACAGACATTGCCGCTCTCCAACCTGCCGGCAAAATAAAAAGGCATAAACCAGCCGATCACATAACAGCTAAAGGAAATTATTTTTCCTACGATATGAAACCGGCATTCATAATATTTCGAGGGCTGAATACCATAGCGATTCATTAACTGCAACACTTCCTTCCGGTGGTTCCATTCATCCAGCTCTATCTGCCTGATGGCGGCTTTCTCTATGGGGTCTTTTACAGAAGCCGCATGACCCTGGTAGGCGAAGGAAGCGGCTTTTTCTGCGGAATAGGCTTTTTTCAACAGGTCTATCAGTTCGGGGTGTTGGAGTTGCATCCGGCAAATCTAGGCCAGGTTCTCTATATTTGTTGCTCAAAATGGTAAAATATGCAGGCACAAGGACCATCCAAGGACCCGTTGCACGGACTGACGCTCGAAAGGATCGTAACGCATCTGGCGGAGAGCTATGGATGGGAGGCATTGGGAGAGCAGATCCGGATCAAGTGCTTCACGACTAATCCCTCGGTGCAGTCCAGTTTAAAGTTCCTGCGAAAAACCCCCTGGGCCAGGACAAAGGTGGAGGACTTTTATAAATACTCGCTCCGGAAGAATAAATTGAAGTAGCAGCTCGCACCTCCGGGCCGTCCCCCGAAGCCTGGCTTGCCGGGCTCCCCGGCTGAAGGATCATTTTTTCTTGGCGCCCCTTGTCTTTGGCTTCCCGTATTTCTTTTTCATCCGGTCGGCATGGCGGATGATGACATTGACCTTCTTATTCTTCTCCAGTTTTTCATGAAACGCCCCCCCGGCAAATTCCGGTTTGGGAATATCGAGGGGAATCACCTTCATGTAGGGCTTCGGCTTCTCGTCTTCGGTAAGGAGGTCGGAGATCTCCAGGTCTTCCGGTAAGAGAGCAATGGGAATTTTATAGTTCATCAACCCTTCTATGGCCGCCTGATATTCTTTTTCCCTTTCTGTAATAAAGCTGATGGCGATCCCTTTCTGATCGGCTCTCCCTGTTCTTCCGATCCGGTGGATATAGTCCTCCGGGACTTCCGGAGTGTCGAAGTTGATGACATGGGATACCTCCGCTACATCGAGACCACGGGCAATGATGTCGGTAGCGATCACAAAATGATATTCCCCGCTCTTGAACTTATTGACCGTGTTAAAGCGGTAGTTCTGATCTTTATTGGAATGGATGACGCCGGTCCTGCCGGGGAATTTTGCGGCTAACTGTTCGTATAGCTGATCAGCCAGCTGCTTGGTCGCGACGAAGATCAGGACTTTAGTCATTTCAGGGTCACGGCTGAGGAGCAGTTCCAGGAGGTTGACTTTCGTATAAAAGTTGGGGACTTCGTATGCTTTCTGGTCGATGTTCTCGACCGGGGTACCGGTGGGCGCAGCCTCGATCCGGGCGGGACTGTTAAAATAAGTATCCATGAGCGTCTCCACTTCATCGGTAATAGTAGCGGAAAACAGCAGGTTCTGTCTTTTAGCGGGCAGCAGATCCAGGATATTCCTTAGCTGGGTGCGAAAGCCAAGGTTCAGCATTTCGTCCACTTCGTCTATCACTAATTTTTTAATGGCATTCAACCGCAGGGAACCGCTGAGGACCAGGTCGTATAACCTGCCCGGAGTGGCGACCAGGATGTCCAGCCCCTGTTCTACTTCCGCTCTTTGCGTATTGGTATTGACACCTCCATATACGCCTACCGTCTGCAGGGTCATATAGGGGGTGAGCTCCTTAACCGACTGAACCACCTGAACGACCAGTTCCCGGGTAGGGACGATGATCAGCAGCTGGGGAGTCCTGCTTTTCGAAAAAGTCAGTTGCCGGAGGCAGGGCAGCAAATAGGCGAAGGTCTTACCCGTGCCTGTCTGGGCTATCCCGCATACGTCGCGGCCGGACATGATTACAGAAAAGACTTTCTGCTGAATAGAGGTCGGGACCTGATAGCCTAAGTCATTTAAGGCGTTCAGTAAAGGCTTGTTCAGATTTAAGTCACTAAAAGTCATGCTGCTTACATTAAGAGGGCAAAGGTAGCTCAATTCCCGGGCAGTTGGGGCAGATAATCCACTCCCGGCCGAATAAAGCCAACAAAACCAGCAACTTACGTTAAGTCATCCGACGAACTCAGCCCACATTGGAAATTTACCAGGATAAGATAAAATCATGCATGTCGCCGGTGAACTGGTAAGCCGGAATAATGTCGGAGACATCGCAGATTTGCTTGATGATCGAAAGCCCCAGGCCGTTATGGTCGCTATGCTGCTCTTTTTTATAAAACCGTTTAAAAACCCTCGCCTGGTTCAAAGAACTACCATTACCCGTATTCCTGATGGAGAGGCGATGGGGTTGTAATTCGATAGCGATCCTCCCATTTATGGAATTATGCCGGGTTGCATTACTCAATAAATTATTGAGCAGGATGTCCACCAGTTCCTGGTTAGCCAGTATCTCCACATTCGTCAGCGTACTGTCTACTTCGATATGATTGGCCTGCCATAGTTCCTGGAATTCAACCAGTTTTTCCTCTACCTTGCCCTGCAGGTCAATGGCTGTTTTATCTTCGAACTGCCGGTTGTCGATTTTCGTCATCAGTAAAAGGGATTGATTCAGGCGCGACAGTTTTTTTATAGCCCTGTAAGCAGACTTCAACGTTTCCACATGTTTTTCCGTAAGCTGGGGATCCTGTATCAGCAGATCCAGTTTAGACCGGATAATGGCCAGCGGGGTTTGAATTTCGTGAGAAGCATTTTCCGTAAACTCTTTCAAAATCTGATAATCTTCCGCTCCTTTAGCAGTCGCTAACCGAAGGTGGTCGATCATAAAATTGAATTCATCGATCTGGGTGTCCGGAAAGACAATAGGCTCGGGGCGGGAGATTTTAAATTGGCCGGCCAGCCGCAGAGATTCATAAAAGGGTTTCCAGAGTTTTGAAAGGACATACCGGTTGAACAGGAAGGATAGAAGAATGACCAGGAAAATAGTGGCGGTAGTAAGTACCAGGATCACCCGGGTCATATGTTTGGTACCTTCCAGGGGGCTGGTGATCGTCAGTTTATAAGATTGGCCGTTTACCCGTAGGGAGGAAACCAATTCCCTTGAAATATGCTCTTCGTGTTGTTCCGGAATCAGCTTTTGGGTCGTTCTGAAAACAGCAACAGGGTTATCCTTATCCGTTTTTTCGAATGCTACACCCAGGTCATCGAAGGAATTGATTGGAGGAAGGGCATTATGCACGCGGGTATATTCCCGTATCCGCCCCTGCACCCGGCGGAGACTTTTATCCAATTCATTTTGCAGGACCTGCCGGATCAGCCAATAACTGAAGATCCCTGTTATTAAAAAGGTAAGGATCATGACCGGGAGGTTAAACCGGTTATAACGGGATATTAGTTTCATGATACAGGTTAAGGTTCAGCTACCAGAAATTTATACCCTACTCCATATACGGCTTTGATATAGTCGGGACAGTCATGATCGATCAGTTTTTTTCGGAGGTTTTTGACGTGGGTGTAGATAAAATCAAAATTCGGTAGCATATCCATGCTATCTCCCCAAAGATGTTCTACGATGGATTCTTTTGTCACTACTTTATTCTTGTTACTGATGAAATAAAGAAGCAGCTCATATTCTTTCTTTGTCAGGTCAATTACATCTTTTTCTCCCTTCACCGTTCTTCCCAGGGTGTTAATGGTCAATTTATCCAGCACAATTTTGTTATTGCCGTCGAATAATTTTCGCCGCATGATAGCCGATACCCTGGCGGTAAGTTCAGAGAGGTGGAAGGGTTTGGCAAGATAATCGTCCGCTCCGGTATTTAATCCGTTTACCTTATCCGTGAGGGCATTCCTGGCAGAAATGATAATAACGCCGGTAGTATTCCCGTTTTCCCTCAGCTCCGTCAAAATATTCAAGCCGCTCCCGTTCGGCAAACTAATGTCCAGGATTATGCAGGAATATTCGTTCATAGCGATCATCTCCATCGCACTGTGAAATTCAAAGGCGGACTCGCAGATAAAGCTATCCTGGCTCAAATAATTAGTAATACTGGCCGAGAGGTCCCTTTCATCTTCAATTATTAATATTCTCATCTGCCCGGAAAATAAATATAAAAAGATTTAAAGCTAAAGAAGAGGGCTGTAAGAGCAACGGCAGGCCAGGTTAAGTTATTATTAATTATATCGCCCCCGCTGTAAGGTTAGGGCGCAACACAGGTCACTCCGATTCGATGGCGGCCAGAGCCTGCAGGAACCAGGCGGCATGAGGTATCCATTGCTCCGTCCAGCGCCATTCATTGCCTTCAGCTTCGGTCTTGAAGTCTATTCCGCTGCCATCGCCCTTACCGTCCTTGCCGGTAATGCCATTCGATACCCCTCCCTTCTCCGATCCATGTCCGAAGTTTGAGTGCATGTAGGGGACATTGTTCTTGCCAAACTGGTACATAAAACATATGGAGTAGGGATTGCAGCCTAATATCCAGGAAAGCTGCTGCGAGGCAAAGAGGGCCAGCGGATCTTTAACGCCCCAGCCGCGCCCGGTGTTCGATGAGCTTCCGGTCCCCCCGCCTGTAAGGTCTTTTTCCGGATAGACGAGCCTGCCGCCTACCAGGACCGCAGTAGCCAGCGAGGCGAGACGGGCATTCTCTCCCTGCCACCACCAGCCGGTCTCATTTTCATGCGGTATGAAGAAGCCATCCTTTACAGAGTCTCTATACAGAAAAGTCTGCCGGGCATACCCAAAAGGGTTGCTCACCTCACCGGTGACCCGGAGATTGTAATCGAGGGCCTTTCTTATAACATCCATCGTACGCTCCCGCAGGGCCTCGTCCTTCTCCTTCTTCAGATACCGGGTAAGCGCCACCACGGGCAATCCCGCATCCGAAGCATGCCAGAAAGGACGACGGGAATCCCCTGCCCGGAAATAGCCGCCTGCCGTCATCCGGTCCGCCAGGGACGCCGCTCTTTTCCGGGCCTGATCGCGATAAAAGGAACTATCCGTAGCAATCCACAATTCTGTTGCCGCCATCAGGGCGCAATAATCGTCGATGATATTCTCTTTCCCGTCGTCATCATAACGGGTGTTATTGATTACCAGGTGGGCAAAGGCCCGCCGGGCCGCATCCAGGTATTGCTGCGACGTATAGACACCCTGTTTTTTCCACTGCGAGATACGGGCCAGGGCTGCAATGGCCATCCCCCCTCCTTCTCTGAAAGCACATTGATATTCGGCGGTAGTGACACTGTTGGCATGCAGGCCCACCACCCTGCGGGCGTTGGGATCCTTATTGAAATAGCTGAAGACGATCATATAAAAATAGCCCTCTTTGGACAGGGCCCGCATCATGTAATCGGCTCCCCAAAGAGCCTCATTCTCCAGCGAGTCTCGCAATCCCCATTTGTCCAGGAGTCCGGTGATGGATTCGTCGGCGCTGGCCATGGACCAGGTAACCAAAGGAATTTGCTGAGGAGAAACGAAATTGGCATAGGCAAGATGTGAAAAATATTTACTCACGTCCCCCGAGGCATCGCACCATCCGCCGCGCATGTCAACAGTCTGATCGCTGCCGAAGAGCCGGAGCTTCTCATCCGCCGCCAGCTCTCCGGGAGTATTCGCTCTTTGCTTATTATAATAATGGATGATGGCGGAGATCATTTGATGAGCAGGCTCATGCTCTCCGATCTGAAATTCGACGGAACTGTATTTCTTACCTTTTGACCAGACATGTAATTTGTACCAGCCGGGGCGGGTTAATGAGGTGAAGTCCAGCCGATAGAATATTTTGCCCGGCGCCCATTCCTCTATTTGCTGCGGGTGACGGATCACGCCAGCATAAACAGTGTCGCCGGATTGAATATTGGTAAGGATAAAAACGCTCTTCTCAAAAGAGGTATTCGATTGCAGGATAGCGATTTTTGGACCGCGGCTGTCGAAGCCGACCTGGTTGATGAAAATAACCGGGGAGTCGGGAAGCTGTCTGCCAACGGATAGACGATTGCCGCAGGGGTGGACGAAAATATCGCAGGGATGAGCGGATAGCCCGCTGGCACAAAAGAGGAGAGTCATCAGGACAAAGACCCTGCCTATGTAGCGCATTTTTTTCATGCTGATAAATTAATGCTATTTTAACTAATCCGGCGCCCCCTAATCCAGCAGCTGCAAATACGGATCGATCTTCCAGTCTTTTTTCAACCACCGCTTGATCCGTCTGTTCAAAGAAGAGATCTGGCCATAAGCCACTTTATCAGGGACAATATTCTCCGGTAATATCAGGGCGCTTTTCTCCATGAGAACGGAGAGCGGCGCCCCTTCATGTTTTTGAAAAAAACGTTTCAGCACAACCCGGAATTCCTTCAGGTTCCAATAATGAAAAAGGAAGGGCTCTGCCTCCTCCAGGTGCAAATGATGCTTCTGGAACGTATAGCAAAAGGCGAATTGTTCAACGGTATGTTTGGGGAATTTCCGGTGTACTTCGTCCGTTGTAGAGAGCACCTCCTGTAAGAGAGGGGCCTGAACCGGCGTAAAACCAATCGTACCCGCATTCCACATACTCATTTTCAATGCGGCCGAAAGACCGCTCTTAGTCTGTCTGCGCAGAAAGCCTTTCCACTTTTTTATGTGCAGGTTATAGGGATTGCCAATAGATCCTTCGCACTTATGGAGGATCACACTGCTATCGGATAACAGGTCGAACAAAGTCTCCAATGGCTGCAGGCAATAGGTATCGCTGTCCGTATAAAGCAATTTGCCCGTATAATGCGATACGCAATCCAGGAGCATTTCTATCTTGGGCCGGAAGATAAAATCGATTTCCCCTCTCCACTGTCGGATCTGTGACGGCCGGATCTCCCGGATATGCAATACCAGTCTATCCCCAAAAGAGGAGAATTGATCGGGTTTGTCGGTATAGATGATTATTTCCGGCGGGGAGATCTTGCTTTTTTCATAAACGGTGAGCAGTCGTAACAGGGAAAATTTACATTCATGGAATACGTCGATACTGCCATATACCATGTAAAGAATATAATTTGTCATGCCGGAAAAGAGATTGTGTCTAATATCAGGCGAAGATAGGGGAAACCGATCTCTATTTCTTTGCAGACGCGGAAGCCGGACGCTTTCCGTTGCCCAGCCATAAGAGGCTTTCGAGGATCAGCTTACTTTCAAGCTCATTTCCAAAAGTATAGGACAGAGTCCGGTTGGTCTTGTTCTCATAATCCATATCATTGTGCCCCATGTTCATATAGATCATTTTATACTTTTTGTTGGTCCAGACTACCGGATAGTACCCGCTATGCCATATTTCATACAATTTGGGACCGGTGCCAAGAGGAAAGCTGGTCGAGTCGATAGCAAGAAGAATGTCGATATCGGGATTGGTCCGCAGGTCGCTTGTCCACCGATACCATTCATTGGGAGCAGATTTGAATGTCTTTGGCAGATGCCTGGTCACCGGGTGATGGGAATCTTCCACCCGGAGGACGGCTGAAGTGGGCCTCCAGGTGTTGCTCTTATAAGAGCCCGATCCCAGAAATTCATTGTGGTACCAGTCCCAGTTCTGTGGAACGGCCGAAGGAGTCAGGGCAAAGGCAGCAAAATGAAACCCCATCCACGCGCCCCCATTTTCCATGTATTTTCGGAAAGCCTCCCGCTGGTCGGAAGAGTCCGGCCGGGTATCCAGGAACAACACTACCTGGTAATGAGAGAGGAATTCCGCGTTCATGTTGTTCCAATCATTGGTCGAATCATAGGAAAAATTATATTTAGCCGCCATTTCCGGGAACCATTTATTGGCCTCATGCACATAGCTGATATGGGCCAGGTCTTCTCTTCCGGTATAAAAAGCGATCACTTTAAACTTGGGAGAATGCCCCTGCGCATTGACGGAGGAGAGGCAAAAACACAGGAACCAGAGCAGTAGAAACTGCCGTCCGGCTGCTCTGACAGTAAGGTGTACAAACATATTGTCGGGGATTTATAATGCAATTATCCAATTAAGTTGGAGCAAATGCTATTTTCAGGCCCCTACATCACCACTACAGGCCCCAACTATAATCATATCCCATTCATTCACAGGCTCTTAATTCATATAAAAAAACCGGCCGGTGCCGGGGTCCCTGCGGAAAACGCATAAACTCATATAAGCAGGTGTCCGGCTTTTTCGGATATTTGAGGAAACAAAGATTTATGAACCTTCTATCCGACGAACACCTGCTGGTCAGCTCCAACGATGACAAGATCATCCTCACCGATCAACGCATTCACATGACAGACAAGATCTGGGGAAAGACCTACCAGATTACCATCTTCCTCGAAGACATCAGCTCCATCGAGCACCTCTACCGAAACAATGTCTTTTACATTGTCCTCGCCATGCTCTCTTTTTTCCTTTCCATCATCAGCATAGGCAGCGGAGCCAATACCGCTACCATTTATGCCGGCTTTATCGTCGGAGGCATCTTCCTCACCCTCTGGCTCAGCTCCCGGCAACGACTGATCAAGATCTCCTCCAAAGGTGGAGGCGCCCTCTGCTTTATCATAGAAGGAATGAATGAAGCCTATATCGACGATTTCCTGCACAAAGTGCAGGAAGCCAAATCCAACCGGTTAAAAGACCTCTAGCCCTACCTTCTCTCATCATACACCCCGAACTCGGCAATCGAAGGCGGCGTATCGAACTGATCGATCAGGATCCGCACTTTGCCACCCCATACCCTGCCAAAACGGTGGATCTTTACCCGGCTCTTATTCTGCCCGGAGAACAGCGGCCTCCAGGATCCGCTCTGGAAATATTCCAGGCGATACCCCCGGATATTGGGCTTTTCCTCCGTAATTACGATCGTATTAAAAACCTTATCCTTATCGAAAGCGATCTCATACCAGGGAGCCTTCACCGTAGGATTCGACTGCCAGGAAGTATGAAAATTGTCGTCATTGCCAAAATCCATGATCCACATATCATCGCTCCAGCTGGCATTCGCCGGCTGCTTCTTCGCAATATTGGGAGAGATCACAGGCGCTTCCCCCTCGGGTAGCCTGCCTACCGGCCCCTCATTCTTCCATAGCTTCCCGATCTGCTCCAGGGCAGTCAGGGCATTGGCATCGATCAGCCCATCCCGGTTGGGCGCCACATTTAAAATGAAGTTATCGTAGATCTTATTATAAGGCACGATATCTTCATTCACCAGCATCTTAGGCTCCTTCACCGGCGTAGTCGGGAAATCGCTCTTCCAGAACCAGGCCGCATTCAACGGAAGGCAGGACAACGCAGGCAACGTATTATTCTCCGTTGAAATATGCTGGCCGGCTCCCTGCTCATAAGACTTGATATCCGTATACATCAGCGCCTCGGCGGGATACTTCGCGGAATTAAGGTCCATTACCAGGCAATTGGGCTGCAGGGTCTTGATCAACGTATAGATCTCTTCGAAAGGGACGTCGTCATAGGAAATACGCGACCAGGGAGCATCCCATCCGTCGATGATCAGGGCGGTGATCTCTCCGTAATTCGACAGCAGCTCTGTCAGCTGCGCCTTGATCATCTCGATATGCTGACGGGTAATATGACCGGGACGCAGCTTATGATGCGTATCCAGGATCGAATAATATAAAAGAGTCTTTAACCCCTGCGCCCGGAACGCATTCACATACTCCCGGACCACGTCCCGTTTCAGCGGGCTATGCATGACATTGTAATCCGTAGTCTTCGTATCCCAGATACAGAATCCGCTATGGTGTTTGGTCGTGAGGCAGCCATAAGACATATTCGCCGATTTGGCAGCCCGGGCCCACTGGGCACAATCCAGCTTCTTCGGATCGAAAAGGGTAGGAGAAGCCTCCGGATCGGCCCAATCCTGGTCCATAAACGTCGGAATATTAAAATGAATGAACATCCCGAATCGCAGATCCACGAACTTTTGCTGCAGGGCATGCAATCCGCCCGGTGACGGATACAGGACCTGTGCACGCAGATCCAGCGATAGCAGCGACAAAACGGCCAATCCTAATCTTACCAGATAATTCCTTCTCATAAAATTCATAAAATTGTATAAAATGTAATTTAAGGATTAAATTCTTTAGCAAAATAAACCCGTTGCGCAGGTAAACATCATATCGATGCGCAACGGGTTTATTATTATAATGAATCCTCCGGCGTCTCATGCAAATGTCTAATGATGGACCTTCGGTCTAGGCGCCTCCGGCGCCTATTGCGGCGTCCAGACCTCATCCATCATCCGGTAGGTTCCGTTGGTATTGGTATACATATAGTGTACCGTGAATACCCGGGTAGCCGGATCAAAGGTGCTGACAGCTCCGGGCTGATTGGCGATAGGCGAAGCAGGGTTATTTTGAAGCTTTCCGCTGAACTCAAGCGTATTGTCGCTATTTACCCGGACATAGAACACCGTGCCATTATAAGCTCCCAGATTGGCAATCGTATTGATGCTGCAGGAGTCGGAAGACATCGTGCTTAAGACCCTGGTATCGTCGATAGAGGAAGTGCCCCCATCCGACCCGTCGGCATTATAATTGTGCCGGGTCCCGATCGTATGATAGGATCCCGCATAGATATTATCCAGGTGATCGATCCTGAAGTAACTGGTCTGTAAGCTGCTGTCGATCTTGCCGGAAGCTGCGCTGGTCAGTGTAACAGGCAGCATATACTGCGTAGTCGAGCTCAGCGTGGAGGTCGATATGCCGACATATAAAGGATCCGAGCTCGTTTTGCCGGCCTTGATAACCGATGACAGGGAAGCCACGCTATAGCTGGCTGCAGGCAGCGCTATATAGGAAGTGCCGTTTGCGGCATTGTACGCGGCGATCAACGTCGTATCTATTTTAAAAGTCACGGCAATATCATGAGACGGATAATTCAGACCGCCATAAGCCGCGCCAAAAGAAACATTCTGCGCAGTGTCGATCAGGACCAGTGAAAGATCGGATCTTTCACTGTAAGCCTGAGGCATATAAATAGCCCCTTCCGTACTCACCTTTGCTTGCGTAAACTTGGTGCAGGAGCTTATGAAAATGCCAAGGCTGGCGATACCCGCCAAAACGGAGAAAATCTTAGTGCCTTTTTGCATACTATAATTTTTTTAAAAGTGAATGTTGTCGAATGATTACCAACCCGGATTTTGAACCAACAGGTTATCTTTTAATATTTCATTGTTGGGGATCGGGAAGAAATAATCACGTTGCTTGAACACTCTGGTCTCCAGCAAGGTCTTGGTATAAAAGTTGCTCCCATCCACATACATATTCATGCCATAGAAAGGGCCGCCATCCGTCTGCGGGGCGATCTTCCACCTGCGTGTGTCGAAGTATCGCACGTTTTCGAAGGCCAGCTCCACCCGGCGCTCGTTGCGGATCGCCGTTCTCATGGCATCCTGCCCGACCGGAGCTGCCACCGAATCACTGCCGTAAGTATAAATTCCCGCCCTGGTTCGGATCAGGTTCACGTACTTAAGAATATCCGTGTTGGTAGGATCATATTCGTTCAACGCTTCAGCGTAGTCGAGATAAATATTCCCCAGGCGCAGCAGCAGGACTCCCCTGCTATTGTCGTTGGTCGCCACGTTCTTTCTCACCGTATAACCGGTAGGAGATACGTCCGAAGTACTCTGAGACCTTCCGGAATTGCCGGAATACTGCAGGCTGGTGATGATAGGGTTGGAACCGTTGTCCTGGTAGAGCCAGTAACTGTTATCATAGGTCACGCCCACATAAAAACGGGGTTCTCTGTTTACCCACTGGTTATAGGTGCTGATAGGCTGCGCATTACCGGAATTTTTGGCATCGTAGGGAGCCTGGAAAGTGGAGAAGCCCGAAGACACATATCTGGAATTGGTGTCGGTAATAGGTCTCCCGTTGGACATAAAATAAGCATCCACCATCGTCTGCGTAGCTCCCATGGCGCCACCGCCCTGCTGGTCAGAAGGAAAACCCACATGTTTGGGCGTCCTGTCATAACGCATAAAGCTGCCGGAGTTGGAGCGGGCAAAGATCCACTCTTTGTTCCAGTCGACGAGCATTACATTCTTGCAGGATAAATAGCCCGCCGTGAACGGATCGGCATTGGATTCGGTATACAGGTCATAAGTACCCGGAACGAACTCATCGATAAAGGCCTTGGCCGCATCGGCAGCGGTCTTCCATTTATTGGCATCATAGGACTGATTGATCAGGGCAGTTCCATCGGCATTTTTAAAGGAGGCATATTGCGTATTGCCGTTATACAAAGGGCTGGCCGCCAGTAATAGGGCTTCTGCCTTATAGGCTTTAACGATCCCCTTCGTCATCCTCCCGGATTCACTATTGTTGGGAAAAACCGGCAGGTCCAGGTAGGCCGAATCGAACTGGTTGACCACAAAATTGATACAGTCGTCAAAAGGCGTCCGGGGCAATCTTACCGCATCCGTGGAAGCGTCCGCCGAGATCAGGTTGTCCCCGATCAGCACGACCGGACCATAGATGCGAAGCAGATAGAAATAATATAAAGCTCTCAGGCCTCTCGCCTCTGCTTTATAGATCGTCTTCAGAGAAGCCGTTAATTCATTGCTATTAGCTCCCCCGATCCGGTTCATAAAATCCGTGGCATTCCGGATAGCCTGATAATAGCTACTCCAATATGACTCCACCGTCCCGTCCGTATTACTCCAAACGCTGGAATTCATCACATTACTGTAATTGAAGTCCCAGTTGTATTTCGCTTCATCCGAAGAAGCCGTCCAGGGACCGGAATTATTATAATTGGCAAATCGCTGCTCGAACTCATTAGGCAAATTGGAATAAATATTCGCCAGGTACTTATCCGTATTTGCCTTGGACGTGAAGATGTCGTCAATAGTCAATACGTCATCCGGTACCGTATTCAGGTACTTTTTACAGGAACCCGCCAATAACAGGCTTCCTGCCAGTAGTATATATGATAATCTTTTCATTATAGTTGATTTATGCATTGTCAAAGTATAGTCGTCATCCTTTAAAAATTCACCTGAAGCCCCAGATCCACATTCCTTGTATTAGGATATACTGCACCATTCGTTGTATTTAACTCAGGATCCCATAATTTGAATTTGCTCAAATAAAAGAGGTTAACTCCCTGAACATAGATCCGGCCATTCTTTAACCCGATACTTTTCAGCGTACCTTTCGGCAGGTTATACCCAAAATCCAGCGTCTTCAGACGGATAAAGCTGATATCTTTTTCCCACCAGGTACTGGTGACGGCATTATTCTTATTGGCAGCATTGCCATAGGCAAGACGCGGATAAAAAGCTTTCGGATTCGGATTCGCTACCGTCCAACGGTCATTGGCCACCGCAAAAAGATTGCTTCTTTCAGGACCCGTACTGTTGTTGAAAGGGATGATGCCATCTCCGCCCAACTGGCGCTGAGCGCTGGCGACGCCCTGGAAGAAAGCGCCGAAATACCATTGTTTCCAGTTGACAGTGAAACCAAAGCCATACACCCAATTGGGCACATCTCCGTTGCCGATCCTTTTGACGTCATTGGCATCTATCTTACCATCTCCGTTCAGATCCTTATAGCGGATATCTCCGGGCCTTACAGCGCCTAACGGGGACTGGTCCGGCGCATTGTCGATCTCATGCTGATCCTTGAATAATCCTTCCGCTACATAGCCGAACGTAGAAAGATAGTTGACGCCTCTCCTCTCCATATAAGGATATGGCTGAACGGGATCGTCATTCTCGATCACCTTATCCCTGTTGTAGGAGAAGGTCCCACGAACGGTCCAGGAGGTCTTGCCGATGCTGAACGGAGAGATATCGAGGGTTCCATCGAAACCTTTGTTATCTATGACGCCTATATTTCCCCAGGGGCTGTTCTGCAAGCCCACATAATCAGCCAGGCTTCCCCGTTGCAGGAATACCCCCGTCCTATGCTCGGAAAAATAATCTACGATCAGGGATACTTTATTATCCAGGGTCTTTATTTCCGCTCCGACATCCTGTTTGTGCGAACGCGCCCATTTAACATTGGTTCCATAATCCGTAATGGCTACCCCTCCATAGTTGGAACTATTGCTGGCATTCCCGAAAGAATACCCGTTAGCTCCATCAGAGACGAGGGTCAGATAACCAAACCGGCGGCCTCCGCCGGGTGACCCGACTACCCCGTTGGAATACCGTAATTTGAAGAATTGAACGGCATTTTGCAGCGGTTCAAAGAATTTCTCTTTCGAAAGTATCCAGCCCACCCCCAGGGAAGGGAAAAACCCGTATCGGTTCTGGGGAGCGAAATTTTCCGATCCATTGTACCCGAAATTGAATTCACCGAAATATTTTTCTGCCCATGAATAGGTCACACGACCTGCCACTCCCTGGCTCTTGAAGGGAAGCGAAGCGGTGAGGTTCAAGGCAAAGACATCCGTGTATGATTTCTGGTTATACAGGACCAGGCCGGTGATATGGCTCTTGGAGCCGAAATCATGATCGTAATTGATGGCGGCTTCTATATAGGTCTGCCGGTGACCGGTATTGTCCTGTCTGTTGGCATCATTTTCCCGGGTATAGGTCAGATTGTCGGAACCGGTAGATATCAGGTTCAGGTTGAGGCTGCCGTCTGCATTATAAGGATTGGACTGATCGATATAGTAGGTGCTTCTTGTCCGTGTGCGGTAAGTATTATCCTGGTTATACCTGTCGTAGGAATACAGGCCATAAGCAGAAAGCCCGGGAAGAATGAATTTCAGATCCTGCGTAAGCCTGGCATTGGTATTGACCTGGTTGCTCGCGATATTCTCATACCCCGACTGGGTCACTTCAGCCCAGGGGTTGGGCTGAGCGCCGGCAGAGCTGACGCCCGGTACGATGTCACCGGGATATTTCACCGGGTACAATACGGGATTGGTCTGCATGACGTCGGCAAATGCATTTTGCGGATTGATACCGGGATAGTTTGTATTGGTTATATATCCCTGAATACCCAGCTCGAACTTGGTCGTCTTGGTCCAGTCCATATTTACATTGGAGGTAAAATTATATCGCTTGAAACGCGTATCAGCATTGTATTTCGCCAGGTTGTCCGTTCTCAACAGGCTTTTCTCATCATAGTAAGCCAGCGAAACGTAATAATTAGCAGTCTCGGAACCACCCCTGGCGCTGAAGTTAGCCCTTCTGCTATCCGATACGGACTTGAACAGCGTTTTCATCCAGTTGACATTGGGATATAAATAAGGTTGATGCCCGGCAAGGGTGCTGTCGATATAGGCCTGAGAATATTCCGGCTGAAAACCAGAAGCAGCTTCCGCTTCATTCCGCAGAGTCATATAACTTTTCGCATCGGCCAGCTGCGGAGTCTTGGTAAAAGAGATAATCCCTTCATTGAAGTTGAACATGAGATTGGGCTTACCGGGGCGTCCTTTCTTGGTTGAAATAAGCACGACCCCATTCGCACCGGCAACGCCATAGACGGCCGTAGCGGAAGCGTCCTTTAAGATGGTGAACGAAGAGATGTCTTCAGGATCCAAACTATTGAGATCGCGGCCCTGAACCCCATCGACGATGATCAACGGAGAAGCATCATTGCTGCTGTTGAAGGTGGAGATCCCCCGGATCCAGATATCCGCTCCGTTGCTGCCCGGAAGACCGGTCCGCTGAACGCCCACCAATCCCGCGATACGGCCGGCAAGCGTTGCGCTCAGGTTGGCTACCGGAAGTTTCAGCTCCTCTACATCGACGGAGGATTGAGCACCGACCAGGCTGATCTTCTTCTGCTTGCCATAACCCACCAGCACCACTTCATCCAAACTACCGGCTACGGCATCCAGAACGACGTCCTGGGTCAGACTGTTATTGATGCTGTTAACCTGGGCGACAAATCCAACACGGGAAAATTTCAACTGCTGTTTGGCATTATCCACCGTAATGGAGAAATGACCATTGGAATCCGTCGAGGCGCCTCTTTTGGTGCCTACCAGTTCCACCGATACGCCCTCCAGGGGCTTATTCAGTTTGTCTTTTACAACACCCGTGATGACGATGGGCCCCGTCGCATTTTGCGCGAAGAGGGGACTTCCAAAGATCAAAAGGGCTAATGGGAAGGCTAAAAGCCTGATCAATGCTACAGGTGTAGCTTGTCTCTTTTTTCTTGACATAATTTGCAGTTTGTTTTGGCTAATCAGTTTTACTTTCTTTGATAGGCCCGGCTTATCCGGACCTGGTTAAACAGGATTAAGGTTGCGTCATAGGCTCTTGATATTAAGGGTGAGTAAATAGATTTTATTATTTTTCATAGTTTTATCATTTTCCGGGCTCATTGATCCCGCTTTTATTTATACGTCAGTTTCAGCTCCGGATTTTTGGTATACTCGCTCCAAAGCTCATCAACCGCCTTACCGGTTAGCTTCACCCAGAGATCGGGGCTATAGGTCTGCGCGCGCAAGGCATAATCCAGCTTGTCAACCAGCTGACTGTTCTTATGCTGCTCCACCCATAACAGGAACCGGGCCGTTACCCGATATGCATTGGTATAGCTTTGCGTAGACCGGAAATCGGGAAGGGTCCAATGACTTTTGAGATTGTTGACGCCATACACGTAGCGGACATAGTCGGCGATGCCTTCCGTCAGCCAACCGGGATTGTCACCCCTGTAATCCTGTACGATATGCATGACCTCATGGGTAACCACATCGATGTCTTCCGGATTCTTCTTCAGCCATGCGGGATTATAACGGGCTACCCCGCTACCCGTTTCGGCAACACCGGTATAAGTGGGGTCAATAAAGAACTCCACCCGTTTCAACGTGTGCTTGTTGAATCTTTGTGACTCCTGCGGATATACGGTAAAGAAGGCGTCGATCATTCGTTCGCGCGTCACCGGGTCGAAATCCGGCTGATCATTGATAAATACGAGCGTGTATTTTCCCCGGGTGACACTGTCCCTGGTGCTGAAATGGGCAGCTGGTCCCTGGGCAATACCCTGAAAGGAAAAGGAGAGAATAAATCCTGTAGAAAATAACTTTACCAGTTTTCTGTTCATTTATAGATTATTTTAATGCAAGCGGTTTGATTATTTGTTAAAGACAGGCTTGTCTTTGTCCGTCGAAAAGGAATAGGGATAGGCGTCCGGTTCAGTTCCCCTCATCTTGCCGGGTACGGCGTCCATGGTAAAGTCCAGCGTACCTCCTTTTTGAATGACGAAATGTGAAAGCCAGTTCTTATTATAAGCCTGCCCGTTGAGCAGGGCATGCCGGATATAGATATTTTTGTCGCTGTTGGCCGGGGCCCGGATGACAAACTGCTTTCCATTCTCCAGCCGCAGCGTCGCCTTTTTGAAGAGGGGAGCCCCCAGTACATACTGGTCGGTGCCGGGACAGACAGGATAGAAACCCAATGCGGAGAACACATACCAGGCCGAAGTCTGCCCGTTGTCCTCATCCCCGCAATACCCGTCGGGAGCAGCCGAATAAAGACGGTTCATGGCCTGACGTACCCAATATTGCGTCTTCCAGGGCTCGCCGGCATAATTGTATAAATAGAGCATGTGCTGAATAGGCTGGTTGCCATGCGCATATTGTCCCATGCCCGCGATCTGCATCTCGCGGATCTCGTGAATGACGCCGCCATAATAACTATCATCGAATACTGGGGGCATGATAAAGACGGAGTCCAGCATCTGTACAAAGGGTTTCTGGCCTCCCATCAGGTCGATCAGACCCTGTATATCATGAAAGACGCTCCAGCTGTAATGCCAGCTATTCCCTTCCGTAAAAGCATCCCCCCATTTGAACGGATTGAAAGGAGACTGGAAGCTGCCATCCTTATTCTTTCCCCGCATCAGCTTACTTTCCTTGTCAAAGAGGTTCTTATAGTTCTGCGAGCGGCCGGCATACAGCTTCAGTTCCTCCGCCGGGCGCTTCAGCGCCTTGCCCAATTGATAGATGGTAAAATCATCGTAAGCATACTCCAGGGTCCGGGCGGCATTCTCATTAATGTTAACGTCATAAGGTACATACCCCAGCTGATTGTAATACGCTACCCCATCCCGGCCGACGGAGGGCTGCGGCCCCTCATGATTGGCGTCCTTCAGCAGAGCCTCATACAAGGTGTTGATATCGTATCCCCGAAGCCCTTTTAGATAAGCGTCGGCAACCACCGAGGCGGAATTATTACCCACCATAATGCTTTGATAGCCCGGGCTGCTCCATTCGGGAAGCCAGCCCCCTTCTTTATAATCGTTCACGAGACCTTCCTGCATTTCCTTATTGATCGAAGGATAGACAAGATTCAGGAAAGGATATAAAGCCCGGAAAGTGTCCCAGAACCCAGTACCGGCGAACATATAGCCCGGCTCTATCTTCCCGTTGTAAGGACTGTAGTGCAGTATCCTTCCGGCAGCATCCTTTTCATAGATCTTCAGAGGGAAAAAGAGCATCCGGTAAAGGCAGGAATAGAAGGTCCGTACCTGGTCCACGGTCCCCCCTTCCACCAGCACGCGGCTCAATGCCTGATTCCAGATAGCCCTGCCTTTGCGCTGAACTGTCTCCAGATTGTCAGACCCGATCTCTTTCAGATTCTGCCCGGCCTGTTCGATGCTGATAAAAGAAGAGGCTACCCGCGCATTCACGCATTCCCCGCGCCGGGAAATACGAAATCCTACTACCGCTCCCACATGTTTATCATGCCATTCCAGGGAATCTTCCGCCTTTTTATCGTGCCAGACATGCATGTCCGAAAAAGATCTGTCGAAGATGATGACAAAATAGTTTTTAAAATTCCCCTTTACTCCGCCACTATTCCTCGTGGAGTAACCGATGATCTTATTCTCTGAAGGAATAATCTTTATATAGGAGTCTTTGTCATAGGCGTCGATCACCACATAGGCGCTGTCCGTCTTTGGGAAAGTAAACCGGAAACGGACGGCCCGTTCCGTAGGGGCCATTTCGGTTGTCACATCCTGGTCTGCGAGATATACACTATAATAGTAGGGTTTTACGACCTCCGTTTTGTGAGAGAACCAGGAAGCCCGATCGTGTTCGGTAAAACGTAGCGTCCCTGTCACAGGCATCAGGCTGAATTCGCCATAATCATTCATCCAGGGACTGGGCTGGTGCGTTTGCTTAAACCCCCTGATCTTTTCCGCCCCATAAGTATATTGCCAGCCATCTCCCATATTCCCGGTCTGTGGCGTCCAGAAATTCATTCCCCAGGGCAGGGCGATAGCAGGGTAGGTATTCCCATTGGAGAGTCCCCCGGTGGAACTGGTTCCCATAAGGGGATTTACATAATCTACCGGATCGGTGACCTTATCCACGAACTGGCCGTTTGTCTTCCCTAAAATAATCGAACAAACCAGCGACAGAAAAACAGTTTTCCTCATAATTAAGCAGCTTAAGAAATAAATTTTTGGCTTAAATAAAGGTATTCACTGCTGTTCGGGGATGTTGTCAATAGACTTCAAACAGATTGTTAACGAATATTAAACGTATGGTATATTTTTTGATATAAGGCAGAACAGGGATAACTTCCACTTACCAAACTCTTAATCAGCTGCTTAAATTACCTATAGTGAAGTATTCCGCCACTACCCATAAGATCATAGCCATCGTGAGCTTCCTCGTGCTCGCATTCATAGAATTTATCCTGTTATACAACACGTATAAATCGGAAAACGAGCACTCCTTCTTGTCTGAAATGAGTACCCTTAATAAAGAATATGCCCGGGCGATCCGCAACGATAAAGTCATGCCCGGCGGCCAGCGGATCCTGGATCGTTTTATCGTTCCGAATATGCAGGAGCTCGAACAGCTCTCCCTCAGCGAACCGGGTAAATTCAGCCTCTTCAGCCAAAAGATCTGCGACAGCGCCTTTCATGAATTAAAAAAATATAACAACATCGATAGCCTGCTCCATGACATTATTAAAAAGCAGCAGCTTAACAAAGACATCGGGTATGTCGTCGTTATCCGGTCTATGGACGTCAGCTTTTCACATGGCAAAACTATCCCGCTCTATACTCAAAGAGAACATTACGACCATATTGATCCGGCCATCCAGACACAGGACGGTATCCGGATAGGAGGAGGGTTAAAGGACCTTTCTTCGGGCAACCTCGTCGCGAATATCTCCGTAAACAGCAGTATGGACTATAGCTATGGCGTTGCATTCTGCCTGTATGCAGATTTTGGCAACAGGCAGACGATGATCTTCAAATCGATGCTGCCTGTCCTTATTTTGTGCCTCGTACTTACTTTCATCTTTATCTACCGGATAAACTATCCCAGGCTGACCTATTCCATCACTACGCACAAGATCATTGCCATCGTGAGCTTCCTCGTGCTCTCCTCCGTACAGTTCTTCCTCTTGTACAATACGTATAAACTGACGAATGAACATTATTACCTGACCGAGATCAGCATCATCAATACGGAATATTCCCAGGCGATCCGGAACGACAAGGTCATGCCCGGAGGGCAGCGGATCCTCGACCATTTCATCAATCCGAACATGCGCCGCCTGGAAGATCTCTATCTCCACGATCCCCGGGAATTCAGCCTCTTCAGTCAAAAGATCTGTGACAGCGCCTTTCATGTGCTTAAAAAGGCCAACAACATCGATAGCCTGCTCAGCGCCATCATAAAAAGACATAATCTGTACAGGGATCTCGAATACTCACTGCTCGTAGAGTCGGTGGACGTCTCTTTCCAACGCGACAAGTTCATCCCCCTTTATAACAAAAGGGAGCACTACGACCTTATCGACGCTGACCTTCAGTCAAAAGAGGGCATCCATATAGGCGGCACCTTACCGGATATTTACCCCCGCAACCTGGCCACGGCGCTCACCGTCAGCAGCAGCGTGGATTATAGTTACGGGACTACCTTCTCCCTCCATGTGGATATCCGCAACAGAAGGATCACGATCCTGAAGCTGATGATGCCCACCTTTCTTTTGTCCCTGTTATCCATCTCCTCCGTGGTATTGCTTTTCTTTATCACCTTCCGGAACTGGCTGAAACAAAAGAAGCTCTCTGAAATGAAATCGGATTTCATCAACAGCATCACGCATGAATTCCATACACCGCTGGCAGCCATCATCGTGGCCAACAAGACCATGCAGAACGAGAAGATCATCACCAGTAAGGAAAGTTTAATACCCCTGACGGAAGTAGTGCAAAGACAGTCGGAGCGATTGAAGATCCTCATCAGCCAGGTGCTGGAGATCACTACCATGAACAAGATCTCCCTGCAGAAAGAAGAATATTTTCTCCATCATTTACTGGATGAGATACTGCTGGACTACCGTCTCAAGCTGGCCGGAGCCAATGTCAGGCTGATGCTGTACAAAGAGGCGCTCCGGGACTCCGTCCTGCTGGACAGGTTCTGGTTCACCACCATCCTCCTGAATATCTTCGACAACGCTATAAAATACAATAGCAGCGCGTCCAGGGAAATTACCGTTACCACCTTCAATGACAAGAAAGGGGTCAACATTACCATTTCGGATAACGGGATAGGAATGACAGAGGAGATACAAAAACATATATTCGAAAAGTTCTACCGGAATATGCAAAACTCCAATAGCCAGGTAAAAGGACTGGGACTTGGCTTATTTTACGTCAAGCAGGCGATAGAGGCCCATAACTGGAAGATCGATATCGAAAGTACGGAAGGTAAAGGCAGTACATTTATAATTAGCATACCCTTTTAAAACCAGGCAATATGAAGCCAAAAATATTATTAGTGGAAGACGAAGTCGATCTGGGCAACGTAGTGAAACAATACCTCGAAATATCCGATTTCGAAGTCGATTGGATGTTAGATGGAAAGACCGCTTTTGAACAATTAAAAACCCACCCTTCGAAATACCAGATCGCCCTCATAGATGTCTCCATGCCCGAGATGGACGGCTTCGAGCTGGCGGAGAAAATAGTTAAGCTCGGATTTAGCCTGCCCTTCCTTTTTTTAACCGCCAGAAATGAGAAGCGCGACCGGCTCCACGGACTTCAAATAGGCGCCGATGATTACATCAGCAAACCCTTCGATGTGGACGAGCTGGTCCTACGGATAAAGAATATCATCAAAAGGAACTCAGGCGCCGACTTCGTCAATCGCTCGGTGATCACCCTGGGAGACGTACAATTCTTCAAAGACTCTCTGAAGCTCGTCATTGCCGGACGAAAAGAAATCATTTTGACGCCCCGGGAAGCCGAATTGTTAAACTTCCTTTTTCGCAATGAGAATCGCATCCTTAAGCGCGAAGAGATCCTGACCCAGCTATGGGGCGAGAACGACTACTTTCTCGGCAGGAGTCTGGATGTCTTCATTTCCCGGCTGCGTAAGCACCTGAATGCCTCCAACTGCATCAGTATCGATAATGTATACGGAGTAGGTTTCGTCTTCAACACCCACCGGCCCTAATAGGCCAGCCCCATTGTGGCTGTCAACGACAAGCATCTGGACATTGCCGGACCGATGGAAGACAAAGATGGATTTTATAAAAGCCCACCCTTCTGTTCGGGCTCTCTCAAATTATGTTGCTCCCAATCCATATCGTACTTTACGAAGAACGATAGCCATACGGCCCTTGATAACCTCATAAGCCAGGGCTGGAGGAGAAGGAGGAGGACGGCATTAAAACCTATCCAATAGAACAACCTGTTATCATTGTCTTCCAGGGAAAACCCGATCAGCACCTTCCATGCGACAAACGTGGCGACCGATAAGCCCACACTCAGGGCATAGCTTATGTATGACGTACCGTAATAAAAACCTATTTCTAATTCCATAGCCTGGCCGCATACAGGACATCTTTCATTCATCTTCATAAAACGTTTCAGATCATATGCCTTTTTGGTTTGGAACATATAGCCGATTCTGCATCGGGGGCATTTTTGCTCAAATAAACTCAGAAAAAAATTCGGCTTGTTTCTTTTCAGTTCTGCACACATAGTATTTTCAATTCTTTTTAAATGATTCCACGATTTCCACGGCCCTCTTTAAGGCTGTTTTGAAATCAGTCGTTACATATCTTTTACCGATCTTAAATAATAACCTTGATTTTTTAAATTCTTCATAGACCCCGGGTTGGAGACCGCTGATAATAAGCTGCATTTTAGAATGTCTGCACATACGCAACACATCTTCAATAGTATGCAGTCCGGTAGCATCGATCACAGAAACATTCCGCATTCGGACGATCAATGCTTTTGGCTTCTTCTCGATGATTTTGAAGGAATCCTTGAATTTGTACGCAGCGCCGAAAAATAAAGGCCCGTTCAATTCAAAGACCTCTACCTCTTTGGGTATTTCGAATTTATCAGTGGCATTCGGATCTTCGTCCTTGTCTCCATTTTCTTTAAGCAATATATTCACATTGCTTATCTGGATCATCTTTCGCATGAAAAGGAAGGCGGCCATTACCATCCCGACTTCAATGGCAATCGTCAGGTCGAACAATACGGTCAGTAAAAAGACGGAAATTAAAACGGCTGCATCACTGCGGTTTCCACGGGCGATATCGATAAAAGTTTCATATTCGCTCATATTATACGCTACCACTATCAATATTCCGGCCAGGCTGCTCATCGGTATCAATACAGCCCACTTGCCAACCAGCAGCATAATAATAAGCAGGGTAATAGCATGAACAATGCCGGCTACCGGGGTACGCCCCCCGCTTTTTACGTTGGTAGCCGTCCGGGCGATAGCGCCGGTTGCCGGAATACCTCCAAAAACAGCAGAGGCTATATTAGCAGCCCCCTGTGCTACTAATTCCATATTGCTCCTATGGTTGCCCCCGATCATCCCGTCGGCCACCACGGCGGATAATAAGGATTCTATCCCCCCTAAGATGGCGATAGCCATTGCGGGGCGAATGGAGTTTTTAATCGTTTCCCAATCCAGGGCAGGAATGACCGGCGCCGGTAAAGCGGAAGAGATCCTTCCAAATCGGCTGCCGATCGTTTCGACAGGCAGATGAAATACCTGCACCGCTAAGGTTGCCAGTAAAATAGCTGCCAGCGAGCCGGGAATTTTGCGCGTTATTTTAGGAAACCAGGCGACAAGTAACAAAGTGCCGATCCCGATGGCTATTGAGTAAAAATTTATTGAAGAGACATGATGAAAGTAAGCTTTCCATTTGTCTATGAAATCGGCAGGGATCGTCCCCATGTTCAAACCGAAAAAATCTTTCATCTGAGAGGAAAAGATAATAACGGCTATGCCGGTTGTAAACCCTACAATAAGAGGATAGGGAATAAACTTAATGACACTACCCAACCTGGCAAAACCCATTATCATCAGCAGGATCCCTGCCATAAAAGTAGCGATGATCAGTCCATTGATCCCATATTGCTGTACGATGCCATACACAATGACAATAAAGGCGCCGGTAGGACCGCCGATCTGTACCCGGCTGCCGCCCAGGGCAGAAATGATAAAACCCCCGATAATGGCTGTATATAAACCTTTTTCCGGTGAAACGCCGGAAGCAATGGCAAAAGCAATGGCCAGAGGAAGGGCGACTATACCAACAATGATACCGGCAATCAGGTCCTTGATAAATTGTTTCTTATCGTAGCTTTTAAGAGTATCAAACAATTTAGGCTTAAACATAGACCGGTACGTTTAGGGCTTATTCTTTTACATGAAACTTTAGCATATTCTCTATGTCTGATTGCACAACATGATAGGAAGGCGGCATTTCATCCTCCCAGCTGCAACGGGTTACCACTCTTGTACCGGAAGGCATTTCCTCCAACTGCCTGTACAAATAATGGTTGTAATAATTATATAATGACTCCGAATATAATATGGTGTCATCTATTTTATCGGTACCGTCTAAATTTTCGTAAAATGAATTATAAAAATAGAAGTGATCAAATCGCTTTAAATCCAGCTGTGTAAAGTTTCCATGAATAAAAGACACATTGCCAATACCAAGGATATCCTTGGCGGCTTCTGCATGCCCCACCAGCTCTTCCCGCTGCTCCACTCCGTAGAATACAGCAGTAGGTTTATACCAGGCAGCCGATAAACAAAATTTGCCCACACCGCTTCCAATATCCAGGACCCGGACGCCTTCTTCCGGTACAAGGAATTGTACGGCCAGTCTCGCCACATTTAACGGCGTCCAGTGCCTCCGCGCTAATTGCCGGATAGGATCGGGATATAGCTGGTGAAACTGAGCATCACTACTGAACCAATTATCTGACTGCAAGGACTTTGTCGTTATTCCGGATGACATAGATACAAAGTTACCTTGTCTCTCCATCCACAGCGGTGAATCTTATCACTCCAAAAAGTGACTTTTGTCAATTTTTAAAACGGTAATTTTGCTATTCTATGAGTATCAACGGCCTTTTTCCAATCGATAGGTGGGACTTTAAAAGCCATTCCATACTTACCGGCCTGCCCCCGGACGATCTTGAGCTGCTTACTGCTCACATGAGCGACCAGCATTATAGTAAAGGAGAAGTTATTTTCCGGGAAGACACATTCTCCTCCGGAATTTTCTTCATCCGCAATGGGAAAGTAAAAAAATATAAGGCGGATAAAGAAGGCAGGGAGCAGATTATCTATGTTGCCAATACGGGTGAATTAATCGGCTATCATGCTTTGCTGGCGGAAGAAAGATATCCTGATTCAGCGGCTGCCCTGGAAGACTGCCTGATCGCTTTTATCCCCAAAGAAGATTTCCTGGAAGTGCTGGGCCTGTCCAAAGTATTATCACAGCGGCTCCTTAAACTGCTCAGCCATGAGTTTACCGTATTTACTAACAACGTAGCCCTCTTTGCCCAACGCAGCGTCAAGGAAGAAAGATCGTCGTTACGGATTTACACAAACTGTTGAAAGTGGCGAATTACTGATCCTTAGTCCAGCTTCACTAAATGAGCTTCGATCTTTTTACGGATAGACTCATACTGAGCCGGCAATTTTAAATTTTTACCCAATTCTTCCAGGGGCTCATCCACCGTAAACCCGGGATTATCGGTAGCGATCTCGAACAGAACCCCGCCCGGCTCCCTGAAATAGAGGGAATGAAAATAATTACGGTCTATCTGCGGGGTGATATGAAATCCCAGCTTGACGATCTTCTCCCGGAATTCCATCTGAGTGGCATCATCCTTTACCCGGAAGGCAACGTGATGCACCGTACCCCCTGCGCCGATCCCCCCATTCTCATTCGGAAGCTCTACCAGGTCGATAATATTGGCTGTCTGAATAGCGTCGGTAGCATACCGATACCGGTTTCCCTCCTGTGCGATCAGCTTGTAGCCAAAAATATCAGTCAGCACAGCCGCGGTTGGCTTGATATTATTCAGCGTGAGCGTCGTATTATAGAAGCCCCTGGTGGCTACATCCGACTTTACCTCCGCCGTCTCATAGGGCTTCCGGTCATCTGCCACTTTAGGGATCACCAATTCCAGCTTCAACCCATCCGGGTCTAAGAAAGTAAGATACTGTTCTCCCAGTCTTTGCGCCGGTTTATTATAGATCACGTTGTGCTCTTCAAATCGTTTGATCCAGAAATCAAAACTTCCTTCCGGAACGGCATATCCTATTTCCGTGGCCATACCGGCTCCCCGCCTGCCTTGTCTCACCGAGCTCCCCCAGGGGAAGAAGGTCAGAATGGTGCCCGCGCTGCCTTGCTCGTCGCCATAGTAGAAATGGTAGGTTTGCGGGTCGTCAAAATTTACCGTTCTTTTTACGAAGCGCAGCCCCAGGACCTTCGTATAGAAATCGAAATTGCGCCGGGCATCGCCGGCAATAGCCGTAATGTGATGGATACCTAATATTTTATTTTCCATAATGATTAATTTGATGGTGTAAAATTGGCGTATTACGGCAACATGGGCATTGAACTAGGACAAGAAACTACTTCCTTACCAGTTTTGTTCTCACTTTGCTTAGGAATTCGGGGGAGAATCCCAGATAAGACGCGATATAATGTTGCGCTACCCGTTGGGGGATCGTAGGATAGCGTTCCAGGAAGTCCAGGTATTTTTCCACGGCAGTCGTGGCGATCGTCTGGAACAGGCGCTCCTGCAGCCTGGAGAGATTGCGCTGAACCATCAGGCGGAACATCCGCTCGAAACAGGGCGCCCCTTTCAGGAGAGCCTCCTTGCTGGCCGGCGTAAGCAGCAGGACCTCACAGTCTTCCAGGGTTTCGATGAACATGCGGCTGGGCTTCTGCTCGTGAAAGCTGGCGATATCGCTCACCCACCAGTCCTCGATTGCAAACTGCAACGTTACCTCCGTACCCGTTTCATTGATATAATAAGTGCGGATGCATCCGGTATTGATATAAGCCTCGAACTTGCACACTTCCCCCTCTTGCAGGAGGAAAGTCTTTTTCAGCACCTTTTTAGGCTGCAGGAGACTATTGAACAGGTCTCTTTCTTCCTCCGAAAAAGTGATATGCCGGGCGGCATACCGGTTGATAGCTTCAAACATGCTTAAAGGTAGCACCATCCCTGCTACAGACCCAAAAAAAACAGCCTTTCCATATAAGGAAAAGTGTAGATACTTTTCCTCCCAAAATGGTATCTTACCAGTATTATGGCAGCTACTACTATCGACGAAGTCCTTCTTCAGTTAGATAAAATAATAGCCGATAGCCGCCGGTCTGATGACCGGGCGGGCTTTTTCGCCTCCCTCTACTATAAAGTAACCTCCCGCGTGAAAGAAGGCATCACCCGGAATGAATTCGACAATGGCGCCCGGATGGAAAAGCTGGACGTACTATTTGCCAACCGCTACCTGGATGCGCTGGAAAAATGGAGATCGGGCAGTCCGACGACGACGTCCTGGAAGACGGCCCTGGATGCCACGAAGGACCGGTCCGCGCTGATACTGCAACATCTGCTGCTGGGCATGAATGCCCATATCAATCTCGACCTGGGTATCGCGGCAGTAGAGACCATGCAGGGACAGTCCCTGTCGGATATTGAAAAGGATTTTGACAACATTAATACCATCATCGGCTCTCTCACCTACGAGGTCTTAAATGAAATCAACAGGATGTCTCCGCTGATCTCCCTGATCGGGCTGCATTCGGCGAATACGGAATCCATCCTCATCCAGTTCAGCGTCAGCAATGCCCGGGACGGGGCCTGGTGTTTTGCGGAAGACCTGAGTAAAAAAACGGGAGCCGATTACGCGCTCTTCATCGCCGCCCGGGACAAGAATATCGATACGCTGGGTAAGACACTCCTCCATTTCAAAGGGACGCTGCGGTTTACCCTATGGCTGATCCATCTTTTTGAGTGGAAGAACCCCGCCAGGATCATTGCCGCGCTGCATGAGTATAAAAAGAAGTACATAACCGTGTCGGCGTAGCCACGAAGCTCATTCAGCTATAGTTTGAGGAGGTAGCGTGGAGACGGGAGGGATGGCGACGATATCCCTTGCCGTGACTTCGACAGGAGGCATATCGGGGATTGCCTTTTTAGTGAAACCCGATGCCAGTTGATGGATCTTTCTTCCCTGTGGCAGGAAGCCGGCCTCCAGACTGCCGACCGCCTTGTTGTAATGGCTGATCGTACCCGTAAGTCCTTTTCCAATATTAGCCATATGCTCCATAAGGATGGCGCTGCGTTCGTATAGCTCCACGGCAGCGTCCCGGATAGCTTCGATATTTTCCATAACGCTCAACTGGCTCCAGCTATAGCCTATACTGCGAAGAATAGTGATCAGCGTGGTAGGCGTAGCAATAATGATCCGGTGGCTAAGTGCTTCTTCAATCATGCCCGGCCAGGTCTGCAAGGCGGCCCCAAAACTGCTCTCGATCTGCATAAACAGGACGACAAAATCAGGTGCGTCAGGAAATTGGTCCCAATAGGCTTTACTACCCAACTGTTTCAGGTGGGTCTTAATCGCTGCCACATGCCTGTCCATTAACAGCTTTTGCAGGGAAGTATCCTCGGTTTCAAATATTTCCAGATAGGCAGCCAGCGGCACTTTGCTATCGACTACCACACGCCTGTTTTCCGGCAGGCGGATGATCATATCCGGTCGCAAACGACCGGTATCCGTATCGGTACTGACCTGCTCTTCAAAATCACAATGCTCTAACATACCAGAAAATTCAACCAGGCGTCGCAAAGCTATTTCGCCATAACGGCCCCGGCTGGTGCTGGTCTTCAGAGCATTCACCAGGCTGCGGGTTTCTTTATCCAGGGCGACCGTACTTTGTTTCATCTGTTCAAGTAGCGTATGTACATGAGTGTAAGCACCCTCTCTTTTCGTCTCGAGAGCGTTGATCTTTTCATCCATTTTCGTAAGGCTGTCGGAAAGAGGTCTTGACAAGGCTGCAAAAGATTCTGTATTCCGCTTCAATGCATCCGCGGAGAGCGTACCAAATGCATCTTTTAGATTTTGCTGAGTCTGTTCTACAAATTTTTGTTGTTCCGACAAGCGCTGAACAACGGCCTGATGGTTGGCTGACAGCGTAGCATTTTGCTCTTTGGTGTGGGTCAGTTGCCCCTGCAAGGCTATTACCTGCTCCTTTTGCTCCGCAGCGGAAGCCTGTATTATCTCAAGGCGGGCCTGAAGGCCGGAAATAGTGGTGGCGGCATCACTCTTCCCTTTAAACCATGCAATGAGGGCTCCTATGCTGAGAGAAGCGCAACCAACCAGGATCAGGACAATGCTGTTCATAGATTCGCTATTTGGTCTATCGGTGAATAAGCGAATGTAGGAGTTTATTACATATTTTCGGGAGACTAAACAAGGGGAAATCTATGCAAAAAATCAAGGCAGTCATCTTCGATCTTGACGGAACGTTAGCCAATACCCTACCTCTTTGTATCCGGGCTTTCCGGGACGCCATCGAACCGCTGATCCTACGCCGCGTCAGCGATGAAGAAATAATAGCCACTTTCGGCCCGTCCGAAGAAGGGACGATCCGGGCATTAGCCCCCGATCATTATGAGCAGGGGGTCACGGACTACCTGCATTTTTATAAAGCCCATCATGGCATCTGCCCCCAGCCATTCGCGGGCATCAGAGAGCTGTTGAAGCACTTACAGGAAAAAGGCATCCGTATCGCCATGGTGACAGGCAAAGGCAAACATAGTACGGCGATTTCTTTGGCGCAGTTCGGCCTGCTTTCTTTTTTCGGTGTGTTGGAGACCGGCGCAGCCCACGGGCCCCGGAAACCGGAAGGGATAACAAATGTCCTGCATCAATGGCCGGACCTCTCCAAAGAGGAAGTAATCTATGTGGGCGACGCACCCAGCGACATCGAAGCCTGCAGAAAGACAGGGATCGCCATCGTCGCGGCAGCCTGGGCCGAAACGGCTGAACCGGACAAACTGGCGGAGCTCCATCCGGACGAATTATTTTATACGGTGGCTGATTTTGCCCACTGGATTTTTCGTTAAAATTTCCTACATTTGCCGTCCCATTGCCCGATAGTATAATGGTAGTACGACAGATTCTGGATCTGTATGTCGAGGTTCGAGCCCTTGTCGGGCAACAGAAAACAAGATTAAAAGCCTGTAAATCAAAAATTTACAGGCTTTTTCGTTCAGACTCATTTCATTAGAATCCCCCGCACCCGGCCAGAGGATCAGGGTCCGGCAGCCCCCAAATAAGCGAAGCCCCGGAGGCCGGGGCTCGCTGATCGGATCTGCTGGTGTAGAGCATTATTGACCGAAAGAAATTTACCGCTCCCGAAATACCATTTTGGTGCTTTGAACGGGTAATCCATCAACGATCAGGGAGCAGATATAGATCCCTGCCGTCATTCCAAACCCGTGATTATATAGTATTTCATTGATCCCTTTCTTTAGAGGCACTTTTATCCGCTCTACAATGCGCCCGTCCAGGGTACTGATGGTAAGCCAGGTCCTGTCTGTAAAAATATCGGTGCCCGAGGTGACCGCGATCATAGTGGATTCATCGAAAGGATTGGGCCTGTTCGGCATCAATTGAATCCCATAGTAGTCCGGGGCCGGAGGAGCCGGGGCCGTCGTGTCCGGATCCAGGTACAGCGGCACCAGCGTAGTGGAGACCGTATATTCAGTAGAGAACTGGCTCTCCGTATTGTTATTATCCATCGCGGCGGCGCTGATATAAAAGTTGGTATTGGTGCCATAGGGCACCTGGATGGTATCCACCGTCTTGCCAATGATGGTATAGACGCTATCCCAGTCATTGGTAAGGGAACGGACCGCCACCCGGTAAGCCTGGGGAATCGCCGCCGAAAATTGTACCCGCACCCGGTTGGCCGTGACCAGCGAAGGCTTTAGTGTGATCGTGTCCGGTCCCAATGCTACCATGGCCATGGAATTGGCATTGATCACGGCATTTCTGGCGAGATAATCGACGTCCACATACAAGGAGTCCTCGATCCCATCATGATTTTTATCCAGGCCCAGGCTATCCCTTATATTATGCTGGCGGTCAATAGTCCCGGCAGCGCCATTTCCATCCTCATTGGCCTGGGTGAATCGCACTGCCGTATAGTTAAGGGCGGAAAAAGCCTGGTGGTCTCCTCCCCTGCCCGTCCTGTCCTCATTCTCCATGATCTGGATACTGGTAGGTACATTCACCAGGCGGCTTAGCTGTTCCTGGTATTCAAGCTTAACATAGCGGGCCCATTGTTTATAGGGCGAATTAATATCTCCCTTCGAAAATATTCTCAGGTCCAGGCTATCGATATTGCCATAAAAGGGGCAGCCGGGGGCAGAAGCGGTATGACCGCAGAAGATACCGCCGGACACGTCATCGTTATTGACTGCCTTGATGAGAATAGCGTTGCTTTGAAGATAATTAGCGAGAGCCTTGGCCCCGATCAATCCCTGCTCCTCCCCCGTATTGACGGAAAAAACGATGGTATTGCGAAAAGTATACTTGCTCATGACCCGGGCCAGCTCCATCACCAGGGCGGCGCCGGTAGCATTATCCCCGATGCCGAAGGCATCTCCGGTGATATCACAGATATCTGCATTGCGGCTATCTATATGTCCTTCTACGATGATGAGGGATTTGTTGGAGGTCTGGCTGCCCGGTAATACAGCCAGGATATCGCTATGCTTCGTGATCGAAGGGGAAAGCGTACATCCGTAAGTGGCAGGGCTATAATCAAATTGGAGATAGGACACCCTCAACCTGCCTTCATTGGCATTGCTGTACTGGAGGAATTTATTATAGACCCAGCGGCGGGTGGCCCCGATGCCCCTGGTAGTGGAGCTGGTATCGGAGAACATATTCCGGTTCTGAAATTTCCTCATCGCAAACAGATCGGCTTTTAGTGAATCCGGCGATATCCCGTTGGCAAGTCCCGCGGAAATAATACCCGGATCGGTAATAATGTTGGTAGCAGTATAAAGGGAGGCGGTATAGCCACCTCCCAGAATATTAGCCACTTCCGTACTGAGAACTTTTGGGTTGGTTTGGGCAAGAGAGCCACTGGCCCCTGTCAACAGGAGGCAAATGACCGGCAACACTTTTTTCATAAGATCCGGTTTTGGGTTAAGGTTGAATTAATGGCCCTTTTCAAAATAAGCCTTCATAGATCAGCTCTCTTTTGATTACCGATTAAATACCTTTCTCACGAATACCTGATCCGGCAATATGATCTGTATAAAATACACCGAGATGGGGAGAGATCCCAGCCCATCGAGCTGAAAGCTATTCGCACCTTTAATCCCCCCATATTGCGCCTGTCGCAGCAGCATACCCTTACTATCGAGCAGCCGGACAGCGACTTTCCCGGTCTGTGTAAGAGTCAGTTTTATATTGATCCCATCCTGGAAAGGGTTGGGAGCCACTTCGACGATAGAAGAATTATCGGTCGCAGAGGCGATGGTGACGATATTACTGTAAGAGGATCCTCCGCTGAGGTCCGTCAACTGCAGCCTGTAATAATTCGCTACGCCGGGGACCGGGTGAGGATCGGTAAACGCATGGCTCTCCGTTGCACCAGAACCCGCTCCGTCTACACGACCGATAGGCGTATAGTTCGCTCCGTCGGTAGATCTTTCGATCGTATAGTAGACGCCATTGGTCTCATTCAGACCAGTCCAGTTCAAGGCATTACCGGCATCCGTGCTCCTTCCGGTGAAAGAGGAGAGGGTCGTTGCCAGTACGGCAGCCATATTGAGCGTATAGGTATTCGAAGACCCCTGTTTGCCCGCAGCGTCTATAAAAGCATAGGTGAAGGCAGTAGACGTGATGGTGATGGAAATAAATTTGACCTGCAACAACGCCGGGGTATAATTCGGGATGGTGGTATTATTGGTCACCAGCACGCTATTATAATAGAGCTGTTCGTTGGAAGGCACCTGGGTGATCACGGCGGTTTTACCGGCGCCCATCACACCATCTTCCGGATCCGAGCCAGCCAGGGGGCCAGGACTGGAGATCGTACTGACACCGTTGAGGGTAACGAAGCTATTGAGTATCGGTACAGCGATATAATAGTTCTGTAAAGTGGCCTTGGGCGTTTGTTCGATACCGAAGTCGACGCCGACGATATTGGCAGCGGCCGTATTGAATGTATTGACTAAGGGTGATGTATTGATCCAGTTAGAGGGAATAGCAGGAGGCATGGGACTGCCGGCGACTCCCGCCGTGGTGGAAATTACAACCTGCATCCCCGTTGCATTGATCGGGCAATTGTTCAGGGTATAAGTCCCATTCGAATTAACAGCCACCGAAGTCAAGACGGTATTCGTGACCGGATCGATCAGGCTGGCATAAAGCTGGCTGCCGGCATTGGTACCTACTTCGCTGCCGGTGTGTATATTGGTAAACGTCCCTGCGGCGCTGCCATCGGCATCGTCCCAGACCGTGCCCGTTACACTGATACAGGTGAGGGTCAGCGTCTGCGTGACCGCGGTATCGATCCCCCAGGCCCAGGTATTGACCAGCCGGGCATTTCCAAAGTCATTACACTGGACGTTATCCTGATCGTTACGGATGCCACCATAGGTGACGTAAGGGGCGGGAATGATGAAACCAGGGTTACCATCCCCGTTCCACGCATGAGCGGGCGCTTTCTGTCCCACAATGGAATTATTATATCCTACTCCCGTATAGTTATTATTATTGGAAGAATACCCATTCACGCCATTGATGCAATCCGTACCCTCGTTGAATAATGGCGTATCGTCCCAATATAAGGTAGTCTTGACGACGTGAATAGGCGCCACCCCGTCTACGCTAAATCCATTGACGTTCAGCTCATCGTCATATAAAGGAATATTGATACGGCCTTTGCGGAAAGAAAAAGAAATAGGAAAGGAAGTATTGGCCGGCACGACATTTCCCAGCCCATCCTTTCCATCCCAGACATAGGTAATGATACCCGGGGACTGATTGATAAGCTCTATAAAACGGTCCGCGGAATTAGCCTGGTAACCAGTTATCCCATTGAGGTCGAATAGCATATAATAGTCTCCTGCCTGCGGCGCTTTGAACCGGACATTATAGGGGCCGGGCGGACAACCGGCAATGGTCGGACTGACCAGCGAAGGCGCCTGCGGGATGACACAAGGATGCCAGATGCTCGTATCCGGCTGGTTTAAGAAAACGTCATAGCCTCCCTGAAGGTAAGGAGCCACCAGCTGCTGCAATACGATGGATTTGCGATCCTGTAGCCAATTGCCTCCGTTTTTAACGCCAAAGTTGTTGAACGCGATAATATAAGAAAGGGGCTGGAATCCTGTAGTCGGAAAATAAACCTTTACGTCGACGGAATCCGGAGTATAGGCAAAAAACGATGCATTACTGGAAGAAAGAGGATCCTGGATATCATTGCTGGACGGATTATAAACGGAAAAAGCCCACTCATTACAGTGTATGCGGCCGGTATATTTGGTAATGGCGCCGGCAACAGTCTGCGCTACCGTCATATCAAAATACTTGGAAAGCATGGACTCCGCGATATTATGCGTAACGCCGCCATTACTGCTCCTGTAGAAGCTGACGGAATAGTCTCCGTTCATAGTCGGCTTGAATGTGAGAGGATTATAATAAGCGATAGAAGGCGTTCCGCTGATATTAGGGCCGAATAGGGCGGTTGACCAGGTACTGATCACTCCCGCAGTTCCGGCGGGGCTCCCCCCGGAGGGAAGATTGATAGGCAAACCAACCTGCACCCCGTTGGGGTCAAAAATGAGCATGTATACGTCGGAATAGGGGGTAGTGCTCGGGGTGCCATTGGGGGCGAGGGCCTCCCAATTGAAGCCATAGTATAAGGTTTCCGTCAAAAAGTTCTTGACACGGAATTTGATCTGGTTGTCTGACGGGGCAGGTGTCAATCCCGTTGTAGTGACGTAGCTACCTACGTTTCCCAGGGGGAAACCGGTGGAAGTAGATACGATCAGGCCGGTTGCATTGGTAGCGTTCGTAGGAAAAGTAGGCATTATTTCTTTTGTACCTTCCGCCTGTACGATATAGCCCCCCGAAAATAGCAGGGAAAATAAAAGGCATAGGGTTGCGTAAAGAGGTTTCATAAGTATGGATTAAGGTGTAATCGGATTCGGGATCACTTGTTTCGGGGCGAAAACTATAAAAGAATTGCTACACCCACAAACCCCGGGGTATAGTGTTTTATCCCAAAACCGGGTCTTATCGGCCGAAACGAGATCATTTGGATGATTGATCGCCCATTACATATTACAAACTACAATACCATATTGGTATCAGGCGCCCCATTAGTTTTCCACATTATGGCTAATCTCTATGCATTTTCTAAGGTTTTACCCCAGCGTGGCATCCCCGGAATTAACGCTGGTTTCTATCTTTCCATATAAATACGAGATGCTGGACTTACCCGCGCCCGGAGTTATGTAGTGCCGTGAGAAGTCAGTTTGGCGATGCAAATAGCAAGACTATGTTTCCACTCGGGGATCGCGATCCCATAAGTATCCTTTATGAGGCCCTTGTCCAGTAAGGAGTACCGGGGCCTTTTGGCAGGCGTAGGATATTGCGCGGTCGGAACCGGAGACACGATGCAGGGACTCTGTACGATCTCTTTGATGGCCAGCGCAAACTCAAACCAGCTGATCTGCCCCTCGTTGCTGTAATGATAGATGCCGGGAGTGAATTTACTGCCGGCGATAATATCCAGGATAACGCCGGCCAGGTTGGCGGCATAAGTAGGGGAGCCGATCTGGTCGTCGACGACGCTGATCCTTTCTTTCTCCCGCATGAGCCGCATCATGGTCTTTACGAAGTTGTTTCCGAATTCGGAATAGACCCAGGAAGTCCGGATAATGACGGTCTCCTTATTTTGTTCCAGGGCAAGCTGCTCTCCTTTCAGTTTGGAAGCGCCATATATATTAACTGGGCCGGTAGGATCGCCTTCTTTTAGCGGAACGGCGGAATGCCCATCGAATACATAGTCGGTAGAAATGTGAATGAACCGGGCCCCGATCTGCCGGCAGGCTGCCGCCAGTGAACCTACCGCATCCCCGTTGATGGCGAAAGCCAGGTCTGTTTCAGTCTCCGCCTTGTCGACGGCCGTATAAGCCGCGCAATTGATACAATAGTCGGGACGGGCTTCCATGAAAAAGCGGCGGGTCTGTTCAGGGTCCTGGATAGGCAGGTCTTCTTTGGAGAGAAAAATGAACTCGAAGAGATCCGTCTGCGCATTCCGGTGTGCTTCCTTTAATTCTTTTCCTAGCTGCCCATTGGCTCCGGTAACGACGATCTTTTTCTTTTCCATGAATGAGAAGGATTTTACTAAAAATTATTCCTGCATTCCGCGAAAGAGGGTAATTCAATGTCTTTAGGAGATACCAGCGCCTTTTCCGCCGGAATGCCCCAGTCGATACCCAGGGCAGCATCGTCATAGCGGATGCCCCCTTCACTGGCCTTGCTATAGAAGCCATCGCATTTGTAAGATACTTCCGCCGTCTCGCTGAGTACGGAAAATCCATGCGCAAATCCCCGCGGTATCAGGAATTGTTTCTTATTTTCTGCGGATAATTCTATCTGCATGAATTTCCCATAGGTAGGAGAATTCCGGCGGATATCGAGGGCCACATCCAGGATCCGGCCCTGCAGCACGCGGATAAGCTTCGCCTGAGGATCGGGTTCAAGCTGATAATGCAGGCCGCGGATCACCCCATACCGGGAGAAGGATTGATTGTCCTGTACGAAACGATGGGGAAGCCCCTGTTGCTGAAAGACCTGCTCATTAAAGGATTCGAAAAAATACCCCCGGTCGTCTTCTAATATGACCGGCTCAAATATGAATAAACCCGGAAATTCAGTGGCTGTAAAAGGCATGTTGAAAAGCGTTTTATTTAGTGATCAAGGCCGGGCTTGCAGCAGAGGCCTCAATGCGATAGACCATATTGCTCTTTATAATATTTCTGATAGTCGCCGGAGGTAACCGCCTGTACCCAATCCTGGTTTTGCAAATACCAGTCTACCGTCTTTTCCAATCCTTCTTCGAACTGCAAAGAAGGAGACCAGCCCAACTCCCTGTTTAATTTAGCAGCGTCAATCGCATAGCGGAGATCATGTCCCGGACGGTCTTTTACATAAGTGATCAGTTTGGCCGATGCGCCTGCGTCCCTGTTCAGTTTCTTATCCATAAGACCGCACAGCAGATGTACGATATCGATATTCTTCCATTCGTTGAAGCCGCCGATATTGTATTTATCTCCTGTCTTTCCTTTGTGGAAGATGGTATCGATGGCACTGGCATGATCTTCCACATAAAGCCAGTCCCGCACGTTCTCCCCCTTACCATAAACAGGTAAGGGCTTATTATGGAGAATATTATTGATCATCAAAGGGATCAGCTTCTCGGGGAAATGATGGGACCCGTAATTATTGGAACAATTGGACAGGATCACAGGCAAACCATAAGTGTGGTGATAAGCCATCACAAAATGATCGGAAGATGCCTTGGACGCTGAATAGGGCGACCGTGGATCATAGGGCGTTTCTTCCGTAAAGAAGCCTTCCGCGCCCAGGGATCCGTATACTTCGTCGGTCGATACGTGATAAAACAATTTACCGGCCAGATCGTCTTTCCAGTTCCTGAGGCTCACATTGAGAAGGTTGGCCGTTCCCAGCACATTGGTACGGACAAATGCCAGCGGGTCGAGGATAGAACGGTCCACATGGCTTTCCGCAGCCAGGTGGATGACCGCATCAAAACGGTATTGCCCGAATAGATCCTGTATGCGCTGTTCGTCATTGATATCCCCTTTTTCAAATTTATAATTCGCGGCGGATTCGATGTCTTTCAGGTTCGCCAGGTTGCCGGCATACGTGAGGGCATCCAGGTTGACGATCAGGTATTGCGGGTATTTCTTTACAAACAAACGAATTACATGGGAGCCTATAAAGCCGGCGCCTCCGGTAATCATTATCTTTTTTGTAAAATCAGTTATCATAAACTCCAGTATTTCCTGTTAGTAATTTTGTTCTTGTAACTGCCTTTCAGATCTGCGATCAGAGCACCCTCCCGGGTAATGGAGGTAAAGTAGGCGTCATCGAGATCTTTATAAGGTGCATGGGGTACCGTGATGATCACGGCGTCATAGTTGCTGCCAGGCTTTTTGGCCAGGTGCAGCCCATATTCTTCATGTACTTCTTCTTCCTCGGCATAGGGGTCTTCCACATCTACCGCTATATTAAAGGCCAGCAACTCTTTTACAGTGTCGACGATCCTGGAATTGCGGATATCACTCACATTCTCCTTGAACGTCACACCCTTGACCAGGACCCTCGGTTCGTTGGAGATCCGCAATACGTGGGTGATGATCTTGCGGGCCACGTATTTGGCCATGTCATCGTTGATATACCGCGAGGAAGAGATCACTTTGGATTCATACCCCAGTGCCGCAGCCTTATGGGTAAGATAATAGGGATCGATGCCGATACAATGCCCCCCTACCAGGCCAGGCTGGAATTTGAGGAAGTTCCATTTTGTGCCGGCAGCTTCGATCACATCATAGGTATTGATCCCCATCCGGTCGAAGATCAGGGATAGTTCATTCATCAGGGCTATGTTCAGATCGCGCTGGGTATTCTCCACGATCTTGCTGGCCTCCGCCACTTTGATGGAAGGCGCACGGTGAACGCCGGCATCCACGACCAGCTCATAGGTCCTGGCTATTTCTTCCAGGGAGCCGGCGTCGTCGCCGGATACCACCTTGATGACGGTACGAAGGGTGTGCTTCTTATCGCCCGGATTGATCCGCTCGGGAGAATAGCCCAGTTTAAAATCCTTACCGGATTGCAGGCCGGACGCCGCTTCCAGGATAGGCAGACAGTCTTCCTCCGTACAACCGGGGTAGGTGGTGGATTCGTACACTACATAGTCCCCTTTTTTAAGCACTTTCCCCACGGTGCCGGACGCGCCGATCAGGGGTTTCAGGTCGGGCACGTTGTATTTGTCAACGGGCGTGGGAACGGCAACGATGAAGAACCGGGCCTCTTTCAACACGGCGAGGTCGTCGGTGAAGACGATATCCCTGTTCTTAAATTCGGCTGCCGGCACTTCCTTGCTCGGGTCGAGACCTTCGCGCATCATATCGACACGCTTCCTGTTAATATCGAATCCGATAACGGAGATCTTTTTGGCAAATTCCAGTGCGATAGGTAATCCGACATATCCCAACCCGATTACAGCCAGCTTGGCTTTTTTTCCGGTGAGATCGTTATAAATTTTCACGTCACTCAATTATTTATGATTTTGGAGTTGGAAACGCGAAACCCTCCTCCTTTATTTGCCACTGGTAAATTCTTTCGGCAATTTGACCCATTCCGCAGGAGGCAGGGATTTAAAGTATTCATAGGTAGCCTTCAAGCCTTCCTTACGTTCTACTTTGGGTTCCCATCCAAGTATTTCCCGGGCTTTGGTGATATCGGGCCGGCGTTGCTTGGGATCGTCGACAGGCAGGGGCTTGTAAACGATCTTTTGTTTGGTGCCGGTCAGAGCGATCACTTCATCGGCAAATTGCTTCAGAGTGATCTCCGACGGGTTGCCGATATTTACGGGGAAGTGATAGTCGCTTAGCAGGAGACGGTAGATGCCCTCCACAAGGTCATCCACATAACAGAAGGAGCGGGTCTGGCTGCCATCCCCGAAGACGGTAAGGTCCTCTCCGCGCAGGGCCTGACCGATGAATGCGGGCAGGGCACGGCCATCATTGAGGCGCATCCGGGGTCCATAGGTATTGAAGATCCGCACAATGCGGGTCTCCAGGCCATGGAAGTTATGATAGGCCATGGTAATGGCTTCCTGAAAACGTTTGGCTTCGTCATACACGCCCCTGGGGCCGATGGGATTGACGTTTCCCCAATATTCCTCCGTCTGTGGATGGACCAGGGGATCGCCATAGATCTCGGAAGTGGAGGCTATCAGCACTCTGGCCCTTTTAGACTTGGCCAATCCCAGGCAATTATGCGTTCCCAGAGAGCCCACTTTAAGGGTCTGTATGGGGATTTTCAGATAATCGATGGGGCTGGCAGGAGAAGCAAAATGCAGAATATAGGCCAATTCGCCGGGAACATGGATGAATTTACTGACATCGTGGTGGTAGAATTCAAAGTCCTTTTGCTTGAACAGATGTTCGATGTTCTTCAGATCACCAGTGATGAGGTTGTCCATCCCGATGACATGATATCCCTCTTTAATGAACCGGTCGCATAGATGAGATCCCAAAAAGCCTGCGGCGCCGGTGATCAATACGCGTTGTCTTGTCATCTGTATAAGAGTTATAAATTATTTTTTATCGGTTGGTACAGCGGGAGCTCTGCCGACGCTCTCGTAATAGAATCCCAGTTCGCGAATGGCTGCGATGTCGAACAGGTTACGTCCGTCAAATATGACCTTCGATTTGAGGCTGGTGACGATCTTCAGGAAGTTAGGGGTCCTGAATTCGTTCCATTCCGTAGCGATGATCAGTGCGTCGGCGCCTTCCAGGGCTTCGTATTGATTCTCTGCATAGGTGACCTTGTCGCCGATGAGCTGCTTGACATTATTCATGGCCTCTGGATCGAATACGCAGAGGGTAGCGCCTTCTTTTGTCAAGGCTTCGATCATATACAAGGCAGGTGCTTCGCGGATATCATCCGTATTGGGTTTGAAGGCCAGTCCCCAGAGGGCAAAACGTTTGCCCTTCAGGCTGTCTGAAAAATACTTCCTTATTTTAGGCAGCAGATGCAGTTTCTGTTGTTCATTCACATCCATCACGGCGTTGAGTATCCTGAAGTCATAGTCTACCTCGTGGGAGGATTTCACCAGCGCCTGTACATCTTTGGGAAAGCAGCTCCCGCCATAACCGATCCCGGGGAAAAGGAATCTTTTGCCGATGCGTTCGTCGCTGCCGATACCGCGCCTTACCATATCCACATCTGCACCCAGCTTCTCACAAAGAAGGGCTACTTCATTCATGAAAGTGATCTTGGTTGCCAGGAAAGAGTTGGCGGCATATTTGGTGAGCTCGGCGGAGCGTTCGTCCATGAAGATGACGGGGTTGCCCTGACGGACAAAGGGACTGTAGAGATCTCCCATCACTTTCTTCGCCCGATCGGAAGAAGTGCCGATCACTACGCGGTCAGGTTTCATGAAGTCATCTACAGCCACCCCTTCCCGGAGGAATTCGGGGTTGGAAACGACATCGAAGGCTCCTTTATAGTTTTTCGCAATGGCAGTCCGCACTTTTTCGGCGGTGCCTACCGGTACGGTGCTTTTATCAACGATGACCTTGTAATCCTTCAGGATCTTTCCCAGGTTATCCGATACGCCCAGGATGTATTTGAGATCGGCGGAGCCGTCTTCTCCGGGGGGAGTGGGTAGGGCCAGAAAAATGATCTGGGCATCTTTAATGCCCTCTTCGAGATTGGTGGTGAATCTGAGACGTTCTTCCTTTAGATTGCGGAGGAACAGCTTCTCAAGACCTGGTTCATAGATGGTGATCTGCCCGTTGGAAAGCTTCTGCACTTTACCGGCATCAATATCTACGCATATTACATCGTTTCCTGTCTCGGCAAAACAAGTGCCGGTGACTAAGCCTACGTAACCGGTACCTACTACAGCAATTTTCATAAAACACTTTTTTTTTGAAGGTTTAAATGATTCTTTAATTATTCACGTATTCCAATACGGCAGAGCAGATAGTTTGTAATTGTTCTTCATCCAGCTCGGTGTGCATGGGCAGGGAAATGACCCGTTCCGTGAGCCAGTCGGTGGTAGCCAGTGAGTAGGCCCCTCCTCCCAGTTCGGCAAACATTTGCTGGCGATGAGCAGGTACAGGATAATAGATCATGGATGGGATGTTCTTCCCGGCCAGGTATTCGTTCAGTCCGTTACGGTCAATCCCTTCCAGGATGAGTGTGTACTGATGAAAAACGTGGTGACTGTAAGTAGCACGGTAAGGCGTTGTGATCTTCGGGTGAGCAGATTTGAAGGCGTTATCGTAATAATCGGCGGCGGCACGTCTGGCTGCGATATACGAGTCCAGGCTCTTCAGCTTCACATTCAGAACGGCGGCCTGGATAGAATCCAGCCGGCTGTTACAGCCTACGACATCATGATAATAACGCCGGCTCTGCCCATGGTTGGCAATCATTTTCAACCGGTTAGCTAACGCATCGTCATCGGTAAATATTGCCCCTCCATCCCCATAGCATCCTAAATTTTTGGAAGGAAAAAAAGAGGTAGTACCGATGGTGCCGATCGCCCCCGTCTTTTTGGTAACCCCATTGGGGAAGGTATAGGTACTGCCGATCGCCTGGGCATTGTCTTCGATGACCGCCAGATTATGCCGGGCGGCGATCTGCATGATCTCTTCCATGGGAGCGGCATGGCCATAGAGGTGCACGGGTACGATGGCCTTTGTCCGGGGAGTGATGGCTTTTTCGATAGCAGCCGGATCAATGCAAAAAGTCCTGGGATCAACTTCCACAAAAACGGGTTTCAGTCTCAGCAGGGCTACCACTTCGGTGGTAGCGATATAGGTAAAGGAGGGAGTGATGACCTCATCGCCAGGTTGCAGGTCCAGGGCCATCATAGCGATCTGAAGGGCATCGGTACCGTTGGCGCAGGGAATGGTATGTTTGGCTCCCGTATAGGCCGACAACCCTGCCGCAAAGTCAGTGACAGCCTTCCCGTTGATAAAAGCGGCATGGTCTATTACCTCATGAATGGCCGAATCTACTTCACTCTTAATTTTCGTATATTGTTGCTTTAAATCTACCATTTGAATGGGCCGCATATATATCTATGTTTTTATTACTGTGCCCAAAAAATTGCCGAAAAATATTTTTTGCCACAGTAATGGCTAATGTTTATTACCTGAACTTCGTCCGGTTGGGGCACAAACCTACTGTAAAAACGGGACATTTTCAAGCTGCAGACGGGGAATAGCCCAAGCTTTAGGCTGCAAGCCAGACATTTATAAATTATTAACTTAGCAACGACATAACTAATTTCACGCGTGACTATTATTTTTTATCATGTTTTTCTTTGGCTGTATAACGCAGGCATTAGCCTGATCTCTCCCTGGAATCGTAAAGCAAAGCTCTGGCTGGAAGGAAGAAAGGGTCTTTTAGAGAGGATCCGGGTGGAAATGAAGGCGGAAGCAACCGGATCGAGGCCGGGAAGACCGAACCCGGGCGGCAAAACCATCTGGATGCATTGTTCGTCCCTGGGGGAATTTGAGCAGGGAAGGCCGCTGCTGGAGAGCCTCCGGCTGCGGGATCCCGGGTGCAGGGTCGTGCTGAGCTTCTTTTCACCCTCCGGGTATGAGGCAAGGAAGGACTATGCAGGAGCAGACCATGTCTTCTATCTGCCGCTGGACTCCCGCCGGCATGCCCGCCGGTTCATCGACCTGGTGAAGCCGGAGCTGGTGCTTTGGGTAAAATATGATTACTGGTATTATTACCTGGTGGAGTTGAAAAAAAGGAATATCCCCACGCTACTGGTATCGGGCGTATTCCGTAAGGATCAGCCTTTTTTCAGATGGTATGGGCGGTTACACCGGTATATGCTCGAATGCTTTACCCACCTGTTCGTTCAGACGGAGGATTCAAAAAAATTATTGGCAAGGCTGGGGCTGACCGGAAATGTGACCGTCAGCGGAGATACGCGGTTTGACCGGGTGATCGGGATCGCGAAGAACGCGGAGAGCCTACCCCTCATAGCCGCTTTTTGCGGAGACCAGCCCGTTATCATTGCGGGCAGTACCTGGGAAGAGGATGAGGAAGAGCTGGATCATTATGCCAATACGCATCCGGAGATAAGAATGATCATCGCTCCTCATGAGATCGGCGAGGAAAGACTGAGAGAGGTGGAGCGGTTGTTCCGGTACTGTATCCGGTATTCAGAGTGGGCGGAAACAGCGGCGGGCAGCAGGAGGCAGACTGATAACCAGACACCGGCAAGTGGGGGGAAAACAGGGCAAAATCCGGGGGGGCGAGAGCCGAATGTACTGATCATCAATAATATAGGAATGCTATCCCGGCTTTATCAGTATGCCACGATTACCTATGTGGGCGGCGGGTTTGGGGATGACGGGGTGCACAATGTGCTGGAAGCCGCCGTATATGGCAAACCGGTGGTCTTCGGTCCGGTAATCGAAAAGTATATCGAGGCAGTAGAACTGGTTGATAGCGGAGGGGGTATCGTCATCGACAGTGCGCTGGAGGCAGAGTCTGTATTCGACCGGCTATTGAGCCATCCGGAGGAACGCCGGGAAACGGGGGAGGCGTCCCGCAGCTATGTGTATGCTAAAAAGGGAGCTACGGAAAAGATCGTCGGTTATATTCAGGAAAACCGCCTTTTGACCAATTGATAAAAATGTTTGGTAGCTTCTCTGTTCTCATCCCAACCCAGCTTGACCTTCAACTCTCTTTCCATCCAATATTCAGCTTCCGGCAGAATACGGAATCCGTTAATGGTCTTGATGCTGCGTTCATACATCACTTCGTCTCCCCGGAATAGCTGGCTGATGAAGACAAACCGGTCGTTGACACCGATGGCTTTTTTCAAATCCCGTACAGGCGTATCGTTAAGGGCGGCGGATAACTCCAGCACGTTGCCTTTTAATTTATCATTCAGCGAAGTAGCGCCATTATTGCCGATCACGTCATTCAGCTCACGGGGAACCTGCTGTTGGGCCAGGGTAGGTATGTCGGCCAGCGGGTCGAAAGGCCAGGCCCCTCTTTCCGGCTCTTTGACAGCCGCCGACTGACGGGCAGAAGCAGTCCGCATTTCTGCAGCGGCCCTGCCTTCAGAAGCGGTCCGTAGTTCCGCAGCAGTCTTTGCTTCGGATGCGGCCCGCAATTCCGCAGCGGTCTTCTGAGCGGGGACGAATTCGGGCTCCGAGGAAGGCACTTCCCTGATCGCGGAGCCATTCCTGACTTCGGGAACCTGCGAGCCATTCCGGCTCTCCGGAACCTGGGAGCCATTCCTGACTTCAGGGGGGGCAGTCCTGAATTCCTGCAGGGCTGATTGCCCTGTATATATTTTCATGGAGGATGGCATCATAACCGCTACTTTTGCCGATCCCCGGTTAGCAGCAGCATAACTGGACAAACGTGTCAGTTCCGCATCCAGGAGCCGGGTGGTCAAGAGCATTTGCGAAGGCTCCGCCTTTCGGTCAAACTGCTCTTTTAGTTGGTCAATAAGTTCTTGTAGTCGTTCCATGGTAATATTTGAAAGCAAATCACAACTGGTACTAATTGAACAAGCCTTTAATAAATCAATCTTTGTAATTCTTATAAAGTTATAACAAATTCCGAACCTAATTTATATGTATCTATGTTCATCGAACCTCATATAAAAGGCGAAAAGCGTGGCTGGATCGAAGTAATCTGCGGATCTATGTTCTCCGGAAAAACGGAAGAACTGATCCGGCGGCTGAAACGGGTTAAGATCGCCAATCTGAAAGTCGAGATCTTCAAGCCTTCCATGGATACCCGTTATCATGAACAGAACATCGTTTCCCACGACGAAACCATCATTCCATCCACTCCTATCGACAACTCACAGACCATCCTGCTGATGGCCAGTGATGTGGATGTCGTAGGTATTGACGAAGCCCAGTTCTTCGACGACCAGTTACCGGAAGTCTGCGACCAGCTGGCCTTTCGGGGAATCCGCGTCATTGTGGCCGGGTTGGATATGGACTTTACGGCCAAACCATTCGGCCAGATGCCATTCCTGCTTGCCAAGGCTGATTATATCACCAAGTTGCATGCCATTTGTGTGAAATGTGGAAATATTGCCAACTATTCCTACCGGAAAAACAGCATAGGTACGCAGGTTTTATTAGGAGAAAAAGACATGTATGAGCCTCGTTGCAGGAATTGTTATTACAACCATGTACCCTGATATTTTATAAGAAATGAAGCCCCGGGCACTGACACGGGGTCGATCAGAAATCAATTATAGATTTGTTAAAATTAATTTCGGGCGCCGGCTGCCGGAAGGTATTTTTGCCCTCAAATTGAAAAATTATCGGCTCATTACGACATATATGGACGTTATTTAAGAAGGATCTGCTGCTGGAAATCCGGCAACAGTACACTTTCTACGGGGTGCTGTTATACGTAGCCTCTACGATATTCGTCCTGTATCTCGCGATGGCACAGCCCGAGACGGAGGTATGGAACGGACTATTCTGGATGATCCAGCTGTTTATCTGCGTAAACGCAGTCGCTAAAAGTTTTTTGGCAGAGGGCAAGGGAAGAATGCTCTATTTCTACTCCATTGCCGGGGCCCGGGATTTTATCCTGGCCAAATTGTTGTTCAATGCCATGCTGATGGTGGTGATGAGTCTTGCCAACTGGATGATATTCAGTATCTTACTTGGAAATCCAGTGATCAATCCCTGGTCCTTTTTAGGGATCAACCTACTTGGGGGAGTGAGCCTGAGCCTGGTATTCACCTTCCTGTCTGCCATAGCGGCCCGGGCCCAGCAGAATGCCGCCCTGATGGCCATTATGGGCTTCCCGATCATCATTCCCCAGCTGATGCTGCTGATCAAGATCTCCAATATCGTGTTTGCCACGGTATTACAGGGTGGACTGGCCAGTGTGGTCCTCCTGCTGGTAGGAATGGATGTGCTGGTGGTGGCCCTGGCGATCGTTTTATTCCCTTTTTTATGGAAAGACTAAGGGTTTATCCAAAGGAACTTCCATTTCATCATACAATCCGTAAAGCAGCTGAAAGAGGCGGGGGTTTCATCTAATTTTAGGGGTCACCCAAAATTTTGAATGGCTTTGTCCTAAATTTGCGACTTCTTGTTAAGATACAATCTGTTATACTATATGCGAAAGACGTGGTGGAAAATACTTTGTGTAGTCATCCTTATCTACACCATCACCGGTGGCCTTCTACTCCCTGTTCCCGCGCGTGAGATCCTGGCCGAGACGATCCGCAATCTTTATTTCCATGTTTGCATGTGGTTCGGGATGATGATCCTTTTTACGGCTTCAGTGGTCTATGCCATTAAATACTTACGCTCCCAGAAACTGGCGCATGATATTTATTCTGTGAATTTTGCGAAAGTGGGCATCCTGTTCGGAGTGCTGGGCTATTCTACCGGTTTTATCTGGGCCTCTTATACCTGGACCGAATATGCTACCAATACCCAGATCTTCAAAGAGCCGAAATTACTGGGAGCGGCTATCGCCCTGCTGGTATATTTTGCCTACCTGGTATTACGCGGCTCCATCACGGACATGGATAAGAGGGCAAGGATCAGCGCCGTATATGCCATTTTCGCCTATGCCATGCTATTCCCTACTATCTGGATACTGCCGAGACTGCTGGAAAGTCTTCACCCCGGCAAGGAAGGCAACCCCGCCCTGAATTTCAAGGACAGCGATTCCCGTTTGAGAATGGTTTTCTATCCGGCCATCATCGGATGGACCCTACTCGGCGTATGGATTACCTCCCTGAAGATCAGGCTTGATTTTATAAAAGAGAAAAGTATTTTGAATGATTAAGAAAACATTGTCCCTAGCAGCTTGTTTGTTCCTATATCTATTACCCTTATTCACCACGGCCCAGACAACGGATTCAGAAAGAAAGTATACCGCCTACGATATGCGTAGCAATGGTAAGATCTATGTGCTGACGGCCTGCATCCTCATAATTTTACTCGGATTCATCCTCTACCTGGTAAGGCTGGACAAAAAAATCAGCCGGGTGGAAAAAGAAATAAAATAAGTTTAAACGAACGATTGCAAGAACCCAACAACAAATTAAATCAACTGTTATGGCAGTACAAACAGTACAAAATGAGTACAAGTTCTTTGAAGCCGTAGAAAAAAGTTTTGACAAAGCGGCCGGATTTACGAGCTGGGATCCCGGTATCCTGGAGCAGATCAAGCAGTGCAATGCGGTATATCGAATGTTCTTCCCTGTTAAGATCGGAGATAAGATCGAAGTAATTAAAGCATACCGGGTACAGCACTCCCAGCACAAGACGCCCTGTAAGGGAGGCATCCGGTTTGCCTTATCGGTGAACCTGGATGAGGTGATGGCCCTGGCCGCCCTGATGACCTTCAAATGTGCGATCGTCAATGTACCTTTCGGCGGAGCCAAAGGCGGGATCAGCATCGATCCCAAGAAATACACCCCCTATGAGCTGGAAAAGATCACCCGCCGGTATACTTCCGAACTGATCAAAAAGAATTTTATCGGACCGGGTACCGATGTACCGGCTCCGGATTATGGAACGGGAGAGCGCGAAATGGCCTGGATCCTGGATACATATATGAGCATGCGTCCCGGCGAAATCGATGCGCTGGCCTGTGTAACGGGTAAGCCGGTGTCACAGGGAGGCGTCCGGGGCCGTCGCGAAGCAACGGGACTAGGTGTATTCTATGGCATCAGAGAGGTTTGTAATATGGGAGAGATCATGGCTAAGCTGAAGCTGAAGCCAGGCGTGGAAGGAAAGACCGTGGTCGTACAGGGACTGGGTAATGTAGGGTATCATGCCGCTAAGTTCTTCCGGGAAGGAGGAGCCAAAGTGATCGCGCTGGCCGAATACGAAGGCGCTATTACCAACCCGGCAGGCCTGAACGAAGAAGAAGTGTTCCGCAA
>Ga0179596_10000082_pt1 | contig 88162 bp, 82 predicted proteins | sample CZODoug1_1_08_16_FD_155494 | JGI IMG/M metagenome (GOLD analysis project Ga0179596, IMG submission 155494) | Vadose zone soil fungal communities from Angelo Coast Range Reserve, California, USA - CZODoug1_1_08_16fungal (Illumina Assembly) | ecosystem: Environmental > Terrestrial > Soil > Vadose... | reverse complement strand
ACTGAGGCCATACCCAGGAAGCCGAGCACGGCGGCTTTGCAGACATCAACTGCAACGGGCATGTGGACACCCATCTTAAGCGCCAGCGCGATGCTGAAGGGGCCCGCAATCAGCCCTTTGGTGCAAGCGATGACCATGGCGTCGCTGGTCGATACTTTGCGGGTCACATTGTTATCGACGGCCCACGCCAAACAGGCCGCCGCGATCAACACAGGGCCGACCATGCCGCTCGCCTGCGTTCCCGCACCCAGCGACAGAGCGACCCCACCCGCAACGATGCATGCCATGCCGAGCAAGATTCGACGATCGAAATTCTCCTTGAAAACGAACCAAGCCAGTAGCGCGGTAAACACACCTTCCAAATTCAGGGTCAGCGACGCCGACGCGGAGTCGGTTTCGGTGAGACCGCGCATGAGCAAGAAGGGCCCCAGCGCACCGCCAAAAAGCGCCGCCAGAAATAGCCACGCGATCGACGTACCGCGCGGCAAAACCAAACTCCTCCATCCACTCGCCGTCACCTTTATTGCCAACAGAACCAAAAGACCGACACCCGAGCCCGTATACAAGAGCCCGGAGAGCAACAGGGGATCGATATCGGCGACCAGTATTTTCGCCAGCGGCGTACTCAAGCCGAACAATGCGGCTGCGCTGAAGGCGGCTAATATCCCGGAATTTATTTTCACAGCGAATTGATCTTCACAGCGCGGCCATCGATTCATTTTTCCAACGAGTTAGGAGCACCCGGACCGATATCTTAGACCAAAGCGAATTCGCTGGACTGGCACGGCCGATTCCGCCGCGATCGGGGCGTTCAGCTCCGCGCCGAGCTTCACCGGTCCCGCGACAAGCGGTCGCGGTCGCGTTGCATCGCGCCGCACCACAGCATACGCAACATTGTGCCGGCTGGGTCCGAGCGTCGAGCGCCAATCGGTTCGAATCCTAGCGGTTCAATTTGTTGCAGTGCGCCGCGAATTCCCGTACGCGAAATTATTGGCGTCCGCGATGTATAATTGACCGGCATGCAAGAAGCGATTGGGCGTTTTACGCACTCGTTGGCTCTGTGCGCTCTGGGCCAACAAATGGGCCGAATAAGGAGGGCTTATGGACATGAAACGACTGCGCGACGTACTTCTCACTGTTCTGGGATTGTGGTTGATGGTGTCGCCCAGGGTTTTGCACTTCGCGGCCAGCCACTCAGATGTGGTGTGGAACACCTGGCTACTGGGCGCGGCCATCATCCTGGTAACTGCCGTTAGCCGCTACCTCCTCGACGCGCGAAGTCCTTGGGAAGACATGGCCACTGCCGCCCTCGGGTTTTGGCTGATGGCCTCACCCTGGGTACTCGGTTTCGCGGATCATATGACGGAGCGATCCAACTCGATCATCATTGGTTTTCTGGTGGCTGCGTTGGCGCTTTGGGCGACGGTGGTCGATGGGAATCTGCGCAAGTGGATGGATGATTGGATGCACCAGCATCATTTGTTGCGATAAATCGGTACTCACTGAATAAGGCTGCCGGCGACGCAACCGCCGACGGCCTGCCGGCAACTAATCCGTTGCCCCCTCGGCCCACGTCGCGAGCGCACTGAGCATTTCATTGTTGATCTGACTGCCGGTAACGGCGCTTCGGGCAGGCACTTGGAAGGAATGATCCGCATCCTGTAGTAGGCATAAGGTGGCTCGGCTACCAAGCCGTTTCACGAGCGGGTCGAGCAGCGTCAGTTCGGCGAATGCGTCGCGCGCACCTTGAAGAAACAGCATGGGAATCTGAACCTTCAAGAGATGCTCACCTCGCGTAGCCGAGGGCTGCTTGGGCGGGTGCAAGGGAAATCCCAGAAACACCAAGCCACGGACTCGCGGCAGCGAGTGCGCTGCCTGCGCTTGCGAGGTCATGCGTCCGCCAAACGATTTGCCGCCCGCAATCAAAGGCAGTGACGGTACCAATGCGCCGGCCGCCGCGACGGCTGCGCGAACCGTGGCATGGCACACCGCGGGCGTGTCCGGCCTCCTCCCATGCCTCTCCATATAGGGAAACTGATAACGCAGCGTAGCGATCCGAAGCGCAGCAAGATCGTTCGCCAAGCTCACCATGAACGGGTGCTGCATTCCCGCTCCCGCACCGTGCGCAACCACGAAGCACGCTTTGGATTCTCGTGGGGCAATCAACAGGCCGGACACGCGGGTCGCATCATCGACATGAATTTCCACAGATTTGGAATCGACGGTTGCCACGCCAACAGTATGCTCCAGAGCGTCGCGAAGGTCAGTCCGAAGCCCAGTGAAGTCCAAGAGCCGCTGATTTGACGGGCTTTGTTCCTCTGCATCATCGAGAGACGTCGACTGAAAGCCACCGCCAGCTCCGGATTTTCTCTCAAGATCTCGCGCGAGACGGTGGCATCGTGGTAATTTTGTAGGACTTCCAGCCCACTTCCAATTCGCCATGCTTGATCCTTCCCTGTTGGGCCGCCTGTCTTTCACGCAGGTTGAGTCGACCAATCGCCCGTTACCGCCAGGCCGCAATCGTCTCGGTATCGCCGACGAGCGCGACGCGGTGCTATTCGTGCCTGTTGGCCTCGACGAACAGGCACCGGTGCCGCTGTTCGTGATGTTCCACGGTGCGGGTGGTTTTCCGGAGAAGGTGCTGCCTTTCATCGAAGAGTACGCGGAGCGCCACAAGTTCCTGATCCTCGCGCCACATTCGATGTATCCGACCTGGGACATCGTGATCGGCGGCAACGGCCCCGACCTTGCGCGGCTGCATCAGGCTCTCAACGCGGTCACTTCGCGGTACCGAATAGATCGCGACCGTCTGGCGTTTGCCGGATTTTCCGATGGCGCGAGTTACGCGCTGTCGATCGGCATAACGAACGGCGACATCGCGAGCCACGTGATCGCATTTTCCGGCGGCTTCATGTCGATCTTCACGCAGGAGGGGGATCCTAAGGTGTTCATCGCGCACGGCCTGGTCGACGAACAACTGCCGATCGAGACCAGCGGCCGCGCGAACGCCACAAAGCTGAAGGCGGCCGGCTATGACGTGCAGTACGTCGAATTCAACGGCTTGCATGCAATTCAGCCGGTCATCGTCGGCATGGCGATCGAATTCTTCCTCAAATAGCGCGCCGGCTTTCTGCCGCAGGCCGGCTACGATCAATGGGAGCGTGGTGATGGATTTTGAAATACCGCAATCACTGGTTCCTATCCTCCTCGGGATGATCGAAACCGGGTCGCCGCTCGCGAGACAACTGAACGAACCCGACGTCTGTCACGGCAACGTCATCGTGTCGAGCAAGCTATTCGATGCAAAGTCGCTGAATACCTTGTATTCACTGAGCAAGTCGCAGAACGAGCGCCCGCTGATGTTCCAGATGCTTGCGCTCGACAACATCTACAACGCACCGCAGGCCCGTACTATTCCCGCACTGGATCAGCTGGTACCGGGCCTGGTTGCCTATCTGTCGCGCGACGCCATCGACGGCTGGCTGTACCGGCGCAACAAGGACGGCGCGCTGCTGCCTTGGCTCGTGCATCGAATGCGTTACGTCGAACCCGATCAGGGCATGCCGTATGTCGTCGTCGACATGCTGGCGAATACGATGCAGTCGGCCAATTCGGAGCTGACCGACCATCACTTGCGCCGCTCGGGCATGACGACGGCGCTCGTGGTCAACCGTCACGACATCGTCAACCGGACGATCCCGGAACTGCTGGCTGAGTTCGGATTCTACAAGGAGTGCGCGGAATTCAAGCTCGAATACGAGCGGCACGCGCACCGTTTCCTGAAGTTTCGGCCGCGCTTCGGCGCGCAGTTCGTCATCAAGAAGGCGGCTTTCACCGTCGATGCGAAGGGCGCCTCCGAGTTGATTCGGATTGTCGACAGCGTGAGCGCGAAGTGCGTCAACGACGAAGAGATGCTGGAACGCCGCTTCGAAATGGCGACCGACGCCGATTGTTGGCGCCGCGCGGGCGTGGCCACTGGTTTCGAAAAGATCCCGCTGCATTGCTACGTGCACCTGTTTCATCTCGAGTGGCACCGGAACATCTGGGTGCATGTAGAGCACATGACCGATTATCGATACCACCCCGAACTGCGCGACAAGCTGGTGTTGCCCGATCATCACCGCGATCTGATCGACATCCTCACGTCGAACATGGGTGTGCTCGTGCAGGATTTCGTGCCGGGCAAGTCGGGCGGCACCACGATCCTGTGCCAAGGCGCGCCCGGACTCGGGAAAACACTCACCGCCGAGATTTATTCGGAAGTGGTCGGTAAGCCGCTGTACCGCGTGCATTCCGGGCATCTCGGGACGACGGCGGCATCGGTCAGCGAGACGCTGTCGAGCATCTTGCGGCGCGCGGTGCGCTGGGATGCGATCCTGCTGCTGGACGAGGCCGACGTCTATATTCGCTGCCGCGACAATGATCTCGAACACAACGCCATCGTCGCGGAATTCCTGCGGACGCTGGAGTATTTCAACGGCCTGCTGTTTATGACGACCAATCGCATCGACGATGTCGATGACGCGATTCTGTCGCGCTGTATCGCGACGATCCATTACGAGACGCCGCCGAAACCGGACGCGATCCGGCTGTGGAAGCTGCTGGCGGAACAGTTCGGCGCCGACCTGACCGACGATCTCATCGAAGAACTGACGATGGCATATCCGAAAGCGAGTGGACGCGACATCAAGGAACTGCTGAAGCTGACCACCCGCTATTGCAGCGCGAAACAGCTTCCGCTTTCCAAGGATGCGTTCAGGTTGTGTGCGCTGTTTCGCGGATATACGTGACGCCAGCTCGTGAATCAGACCAGTTACCGCCACGACTATCCCCGACGAGGAGAAAACCGAGCGCGGTCTGGCGATTTCAGCCGCACTTCTCTCGAGCTTCTCCATCAATTTGGGCCTGGTTTGTGAAAAACTGCCACGCTATCGGCATTTGGCCGACCCTGCCGATGCGGGGCCCTGCGGCCACGCGGGTGGCCGGGTGCGTCCAGGCCATTGAGGTCAGCGCAAAATATTAACGAGGGAGTGTCGGGAGGCAGCCGGTCAGGGCGTTCTTGGGATACCACAGCTCTATTAACTCACCCAAAGGAAGTGTCATGAGCACCAAAATCTTCGTCAACCTACCCGTGAAAGACCTTAACAAGTCGATGGACTTCTTCAAAGCCCTCGGCTGGACCTTCAACCCGCAGTTCACCGACGACACCGCCGCGTGCTTGGTCATTTCGGACGACATCTACGCGATGCTGCTGACCCACAAGAAGTTTGGCGAGTTCACCGACAAGAAGATAGCGGATGGCGCGACAGTCGAAGCGCTCATCGCCATCTCGGTCGACGGCAAAGCCGACGTGGACCGTATTGCGGGCGCCGCGATCACTGCCGGCGCCAAGGAAGCCAAGCCGCCGCAAGATTATGGCTTCATGCAGTTACGCAGCTTCCTCGACCTCGACGGACACCACTGGGAAATCTTGTACATGGATCCCGCCCATGTGCAGCCGAAAACGTGAGTCCCGAGCGCACACGGCGTGCCACTGACGTGGGGTGCCGCAATACAGAGCGGAGCCCAAGAAACGGCGTTTCACGATGAATACGTCAGTTTCCTCGCTTGACGGTCGCGGCGTGGATGGCAGATATAGTAGTTATTCGGTCACTGCTCCAGCCACACATTTCAGAAAAGCAGGCTTTGCTGGACCCACGCGAACTGGCCGATGCGTTCATCTAAGACGAAGAACGGGAGTCACCGACCAGTGCGTCGCGACCCCGAGACTGGAGCAGTGTCCAGCACATCAGTATCCCAAGCTGCCTCGGCCGACGATCAACTCGACGCCGATCCACGACCTTGCGCAGCTGTTCGCAGAGCCCCATAAACATCGAGCTCTTTTCCCACGAGACTGGCAGCTGCACGATTCGCTATCCGCGTATGACATTACGCCCGGGTTATCTGCTTGATCGCATCCGCAAGAGAGCGCGCGCCTGCGGCGTAGTCCTTCCATGGTTTGCTTTTACCCAGGAGCTGGGGTGCCGTCCTCACGGTAAACGATAGGGGAGCAAGCCCTTTCTTGACATCGCTCCATGCGATTGGCATCGACACGCTGGCTCCCGCACGAGCTCTCGGCGAAAGCACCGCCACCGCCGTGGACAGGCGGTCGTTTCGCAGATAATCCAAAAAAATCCGCCCGGCACGCTGGCTTTTCGACATGGTGTCGAGATACCGGGCCGGACTGTCATGCGCCATTTGCGCGCAAATGAGGTGGGCGAAATTCTTCGCGATTGGCCACTTGACCGCGTCCTCACCGCCGGTCAGCGGCGTGACGACGTGAAGGCCCTTGCCCCCCGTCGTTTTGCAGAAAGACACCAGACCGACCTTCTTGAGTCGCTCGCGTACCTCATGCGCGGCCGCGATGACCGCATCGAATTTCACATCCGGCGCCGGATCGAGATCAAAAACCAAGCGGCCGGCGACTTCAGGAGCGTTCGGCACGCAGTTCCAAGGGTGGAGTTCCAGCGCGCCTATTTGAGCCACGGCAGCCAACGCTTCGACCCGGTCAATCTGCACGTAGGCCGCCCGGTCACCCCGCACCCTGACTAAGTCAAACAGAGGGGACATGCCCGGCATTGCATGACGCTGAAAGAATTGCTCGCCGCCAATCCCATCGGGAGCGCGCAGCAGCGAACAAGGACGGCCGGCCAGGTGCGGCAGCATCCACTCGCCCACGCGCTCGTAGTAACGGGCCAAGTCGAGTTTAGACACGGGAGCTTCATCGCCGGCGTCAGGCCACAGCGCCTTGTCGGGCTTTGATATGGACACGCCAAGTACCGACGATCGGCCCGCAGAGACCGGCGGTTCTTCCGCACCGATACGCGCTTTCTTCACGTTCGGGCGAACCACCCCGGCCGCGCGCGCGTAGGTCGGAGCGCGTCCTTTTGTCGCCGGCCGCTGCGCAGGCGATTCATCGGTTGAGCCGTCAGCGCTTGATATCTCCGCCACGACCTCCTTCGCGTCCTTGTCCTCACGCAGACCCTTGAATGCCGCCTCACGAATCATCCCTGATCCGGTCCAACCTGCGAACTCGATCTCGGCGACCAGGATGGGCTCGAGCCACCGTACATTGCGTTCCTTGGGGGGTGCGCTGGTCCCGACAAACGGACTCGTCTCGCGCGTCAGCTGTTGCAGTCGCGGCAACAGGGACTTCGCAACGGCGCGGCCATAGCCGGTGCCGATACGGCCCACGTAGACCAAACGGCCATCGCGGTGGGCGCCCGCCAGCAGCGAACGAACGGTGCCACCCTCCGTGGTCCAGCCGCCCAGGATGACCTCTTGTCCCGGACGGCATTTGGCCTTGATCCAGCTCTCGGTGCGGCCCGAGCGGTAGGGCGCGTCGAGTTTTTTCGAGACAATGCCCTCGAGTCCCATTGTGCGCGCAGAGGAAAGCACGGCCTCTGCGTTCGACACCAGATGTGCGACGTAGCGGATCCGGCCACCCAAGTCGCGGGAGTCGATGAGCTTTTCGAGGCGAAGCTTGCGTTCTTTCAACGGCAATGTGCGCAAGTCCTCTCGTCCCTCGAACAGCAGATCAAACGCGAAGAAAACCAGGTTTTCAGATTTTTCCTCCGATAGAGCAGCCTGCAGCGCGCCGAAGCTCGGCAGGTCACGCTTATCGAGAGCCACGACTTCACCGTCGATTAGACTGTCGGGCAGTGCTTCGGCGTCTTTTGCAACGGCGGCGAAGCGCGGTGTCCAGTCGAGACCGGTGCGGGTGCGGATGACCGCTCGCCCCTTTTCAACTCTGAGCTGCGCGCGGTAGCCGTCGAGTTTGACTTCGTGTGCCCATCCCGGATGGTCGGGGGGCCGCTCGGCCAGCTTGCAGAACTGCGGTTCGATGAACTTCGGTACTTCCCGCACCATCACGGGCTTGAGGCGCTTAGTCATCGCGGGTTTGGCCGACGATTGATGCTCCGTATCACGCGCTTCCGTATCACGCGCTTTGGTATCGTGCGCTTTCGGGGCGTGCGCTTTCGTGTCACGCGCTTTCGTAATAGGCGCTTTCGTTTCGCGCTCTTTCGTGTCGTGCGCTTCCGTTTCACGCGCTACCGTATCGTGCGCTTCGCTTTCACCCGAGTCCGTGTCGCGCGATTTCTTATCAAGCGCTTTCGTGTCACGCGCCTTCGTTTTGCGCGCTTTGGTATCGCGCGCTTTCGTGTCGCGCGTTTTAGTTTGACCATCGGGGGGCTTGCCGGTCCACACGGCGTCCGCCCGGGCGAGCTTGGTGCTCGAGAGCATGAAGGGCTTGGGGCGTCGGCCGATTCCATCGGTGATCTGCTGCAGCGTTCGGCCCGAGGCGACGGAGCGATCCTCCTCGAGCAACGCATCGGCGTCTCCGGGTTTAGCGCTCGCGTCCCGGTGTTTGATCAACAACCAATTGGTTCTCTTGCCTCCATACCGGTCGCCTCGCATCCGCACCAACACCCAACTTCCCTGTAGCCGGCTGCCGTCCAGCGTGAACTTAAGGTCGCCTTTTTCGAGCGCTTCTTCCGTCGATAGGACGCCTTCCGGACTCCAGAAGCCGCGATCCCATAACTGCACGGCGCCCCCGCCGTATTGTCCTGCTGGAATCGTGCCCTCAAAATCCCCGTAATCGAGCGGATGATCTTCGACTTCAACTGCCAGCCGCTTATCGGCCGGGTCGAGCGACGGTCCCCGGGTGACGGCCCAGGATTTGAATACACCATCCCATTCCAGCCGAAGATCGTAGTGCAACTGCCGGGCCGCGTGTTTTTGCACCACGAAGCGCAATCGAGGGGATGGCGCCACCCGATGCTCGCCGCTGGGCTCGGCGGTCTTGGAGAAATCGCGCTTTGTCCGATAAGCGGTGAGCGCCGGCTTCGCCAACTTCAGGCACCTTGGTCGTAGATCATGCGCCGGTACGCGAGTAGATGGCGCAATGAGGCCTTGGGATCTCGGGCACGTTCGTACAGGCGCGCGAGATTGAAATGCGCGTCGGCGAACTGCGGATCGAGGGCCAGCGCTTCACGGTAGCTTTGGATGGCCTCAGGCTCGCGATCCAAGTCTTCGAGCACCACGGCGAGGTTGAACAGCAGAAGCGGCTCTGCCTGAGTCGCCGAACGATAGAGTTGCTCCGCTTCGGCAAGGCGACCGGCGATGTGCAACAGGCGGCCCAGGTTGGTCCGCGCTTCCAGATGATTCGGGTCGACTTCGAGGCACGCTTCGTACGCGAATTGCGCTTCTTGGAGTTCGGTGTCCTCGAGCGCCAGCGCCCTTGCGTAAAGCTCGTCGGCCGAAGTGTCGGACGGCGCAGCGGAGTCTTGCCGTGTGATGACGTGGAGACGGCCTTTCTCTTCGACGATTTCCAGTGCCAAAGCATACTGGCCGGAGTCCGATTCCCGCAGCGTCTGTCCCTCCCGGATGGCGATTCGATTGCCGAGTGCGGTCAGGGAAAGGCTATTGAGCGCCGACCCCTCGGGTAAAGCCGAGCGAAGTTTGTGCAATGTTCGATTGATTCTCTGCGACGAGATTTGTGCGGCGCGCAGCGCACTCGCCGTGCGCAGCACCACGAGATCGTGAAACGAATAGTGCAGCCGCCCCGCCCGTCTGATCGGCTGAATGTTACCTGCGCGCGCTAGTGCGCGAACAGCCGAAGCCGGTAATCCGAACAGCCGCTCCAGGTCCTTCGTGTCGTAGGCATGCATTTCATCGGCGGGCGGACTTGCGCGTTGATCCTGACGCGGCCGCACGTTTGGGAGCCTTCCGCTCCTTGAGATCCCCGGCCTTCGATCCGCGCGCATCGATGCTCGCGCGCAGCGCCTCCATCAAGTCGATCACATTGCCGCTCTTGGCCGAGACCGGGGCCTCTGCAAGAGAGACTTCCTTGCCCTCGACTTTCTTCTGAATGGCCGCCTGCACTCGTGCCTTGTGCTCATCGGCGAATTCGTTGGGATCAAAGCGCTTCGCAGCCAAGTGATCGATGAGTTGCTGCGCGAGTTTCAACTCCGGCTCCGACACCGGCGCAGCCTCCACCCCTAAATCCTTGAGGTCACGAACCTCCGCTTTGAAATGCAGCTGATGCAGCGCGAGACCATCATTTATTGGTCTGATCACCACGATGTGTTCCTTGCCGCGTGATATCCATCGGCCTACGGCACATTGGCGAGCTTTGCGAAGTGCAGTGGCGAGCAGCGTGTACGGCTTCGCGCCGCCCTTGTCGGGCGCCAGATAATACGTACCGTCAAAATACACGGGGTCCACCGATTCCAGCGGGACAAACTGGCCGATGTCGATGGCATGACTGGTCGTATCTTCGAGTTCTTTCAATTCCTCCGGGCTGAACATGACGTACTGATCTTTGGCGAATTCATAGCCCTTGACCATTTCAGAACGCTCGACAGGTTTTCCGTCATTGACGGCTACGTATTGCTGCTTCACCCGCGAGCCGTCTTTTTGGCGCAGCAAATTGAAAGATATTCGCTCGGAGGAGACCGTCGCCGAGTAAAGCTTCACAGGGATCGCGACCAGTCCGAAAGAGATGGTCAGTGAGGCAATTGATCGAGCCTGTGTAGCCATGATGTTCTCGTCCCTTAAAGCTGTTTTGCCGCCGATCTCTGATTCTTGTGAATTAACGCGCGCAAGGCCTTCGATTACTTACTCTTTATACGATAGCGTAGGAACAATATCGAGGCGTTTCAAGTGAAATCCCACCCTCAAACGCAACAATTCGATCTCGCGATCGCGCAACTGCCCCTGGATTATCCGCAGAACCCTATGGAAACGTTTTCCTGTGTCTGCGAATGCATGATGTCGCCCGATCGCCCGCTCGCGGAGCGAGAAACCATTTCCCCGAGGACCCGAGGCTCGACGCCGGTAAAATTCCATGATATGTACTCTGTATGCAGAATACAGCAATGCAGGTGCGCGAATATCGGCGCGCCGTCGCTTCTCGACGGCAGGAGATGCTGGCAACGCTGGAGAGGCTGGTCGCCATCGATAGCAGCTCCTACGACTCGGTGGGCGTCGACCGCGTCGGCGATGCCCTCGAGAGCCAGTGGCAGGCACTCGGCTTCTCCGCCGAGCGTCACCCGCTGCCGGGCTTCGGCGCGCGCCGTGTCTTTCGGCGCCGCTTCGCCGGCCAGGGTCGGGTGCTGATACTGGGGCATCTCGACACGGTCTGGCCCTCCGGCTCATGCCTCGACTGGCCCTTTGGCGAGGCAGAGGGATTGGCCCATGGGCCGGGGGTCGGCGATATGAAAGGCGGCTTGGTAATGGCCTGCGAGGCGGTCCGTGCGCTGCTCGATTCCGGCTTCGACGGGGTGGCCGAAATCCGTCATATCCTGGTTCCCGATGAGGAATTGGGCTCTGCCGCCTCTCGCGCCTGGATCGAGGAGGAAGCCCGGTGGGCGGACTTCGTCCTGGTGCTCGAACCGGCGCGGTCGGGCGGCGCCGTGGTCGTCGCGCGCGGCGCGGTCGGTGCCATCGTCGTGCGCGCCCGCGGAGTCTCGGCCCATGCGGTCAACTTCAGCGACGGGGCAAGCGCGCTCCGGGCGCTGGCCGACAAAGTGGCTCCCCTCGAAAGCCTGACCGATGTCGAACGCGGCGATATCGTCAATGTCGGCGTGCTCAAGGGTGGCGATGCCAGGCAGGTCGTACCGGCGACAGCCGAAATGCATATCGACCTGCGGGCCCGCACCGACGAGGCCGCCCAGTCGCTGTTGTCCCATGTCCTGGAAATCCTGCACGCGCCGAGTCATCCGCGCGTTGCCATCGAGATCAGCGGCGGCATCACCCGCCCGGCTTTCCCGCGGAGCGCGAGCGCCGCGCTGCTTGCGACGGCCACTCGGGCCGCGGCGGCGCTCGGCGTCGAGTATCCGGCGGTCGAGTCCGGCGGCGGGTCGGACGGCAGCTTCGCGGCCGCGCTCGGTCGGCCGACGCTGGACGGGCTGGGGCCCATCTGCTTCGACGCCTGCAGCCGGCGCGAACGCATCGTCGTCGACAGCCTGTTCGACCGCGGCGCCATCCTGGCCGCGCTGATCGCCAATCTGCCCGATCGAGGGCCTACCATGCCGAACGGAGACCGCCCATGGGCTTGATGACCGGCCGCGAGTATCGCGCCAGCCTCGACGACGGCCGCAAGGTCTGGATCGGCGGCGAGCGGGTGGAGCGGGTCGCTGACCACCCTGCGTTTTCCCCCATGGTCGATGCGGTCGCGAAAATCTACGACCTGCACCATGATCCGGCATTCCGCGACATCATGACGTTCGCGTTGGCCGACGGCAGCCGCGGCTCGCGCTTCTACAAGATTCCCGAGAACCGCGAGGACCTCACGCTGCGCCGGGAAATGACCTCAACCGTGCTCCAGCAGGTGTGCCCGACCATGGACCGGTTCGGCGACGAAACGGTTTCGCCGCTCTTCGTGGTCAAGGACCGCGGCGATTTGTTCGACCGGTTCGACCCGCGCTACCGCGCCAATGGCGAGGCCTGGCTCGACCGCCTGCAACGCGACAACCTGTTCATGACCAGCGGCAACACCGACCCCAAGGGCGACCGCTCGAAGCAGCCTTTCGAACAGGACGACCCGGATCTGTATCTACGCGTGGTCAAGGAAACCGATGCGGGCATCGTGATCTGCGGCGCCAAGTTCGAGACCGGAGCACCCTATGCCCATGTCGTCGTCAAACCCACGGTCGGCAGCTGGGTCGAACAGAATCGCGACTACGCGGTGGCCTGCATCGTCAAGCTCGACAGCCCGGGCGTGCGCCACATCTGCCGTATGCCGCTGCTCACCGGCAGCGGCGCCGCCCACGCCGAGGTCCGCGACCATCCGCTGTCGGCACGCTTCGACGAAATCGACACGCTGATCGTCTTCGACAACGTGTTCATTCCTTGGGAGGATGTGATCTTCAGCCGCGAACCCGAACTCGCCGCACTGATGCGCAGCGAATTCGCGCGCTGGGCGGCTCAGGGCTATCTCACCCGCAGCTTGGCCAAGGCGGATATCTTGGTTGGGGCAGCACTGCTCTATGCCGAGCAGGTGGGGTCGATCAACGTACCGGCGGTGCGCTCGAAGATCAGCCAGCTCATGGTGTTCAAGCAGACCATCGAAGCCTTCCTGATTGCCGCGGAGACCGCGTGCCAGCCCTCGCGCTGCGGCTTCGCCATGCCCAACCAGGCAATCCAGAATGCCGGGCGGATCTATTGCTCGCAAAGCTATGGCGACATGGTCCACCATTTCCGCGAGATCGTCGGCGGCCAGCCGGTGATGCTGCCCGATCATGCAATGCTGGAGAATCCGGAGATCGGACCGGATATCCGCAAATACTTCCGGGCCGGACAGCACGACGGCGCCGCGCGACTGCGGGTCATGCATCTGGCGCGCGAGCTCACGAGTTCGGCCTATGCCGGCCGCGTGCAGGCCTATCAGCTCTTCGCCGAGACACCGATCTTCGCGCAAGAGGCGGCGCTCTACGCCTGCTACGACCGCGCCGGTTCGCTCGATCGTGCGCGCCGCCTCGCGGGGCTGGATTGATCCCAATGTCGGTTGCAAGTAGGTACGGTAGCGAGAGAGGTTCGAAATGAGTGCGCCCGGAAGCTGGCGGCTGGAAATGACCCAGACCGCCTCGGAGCTGGCCTATAAGCGCCTGCGCCAAGCCATCATCGACGGCGAGTTCCAGCCAGGAGAGCGGCTGACCGAACTCAGCATCGCCGCCTTGTTCGGCATCAGCCGCACGCCGGTCCGCGAAGCCTTCTTCCGCCTGGCGCGTGACGGGCTGGTACGCAACACCCGCGGCTGGGGGATCGAAGTGGTCGACCCGCGGCAGGAACTGACCGACATCTATCACATACGCGAGGCGTTGGAAGGCCGCGCCGCGCGGCTGGCCGCGGATCGCGGCACGGCGGAGGAGATCGCGCGTATCGTCGCGCTGGCGCAGGCGAGCTCCGACACCGACCCCACCGATGTCGAGACGCGCGCCCGACTCAACGAAGAATTTCATCTCGCCATCACCGGCGCAAGCCACGCCGACAGACTGGAGCGGTTGGTCAGCGAATATCGCGAGTTGTTCGCCAGCCCACGCCGCCTCAGGCGCTTCACGCCGGAGGAGACGCGCCTGGCCGTCGCCGACCATCACCACATCGCGAGGGCAATACACAACCGCGACGCAGATGGCGCCGAGGCCGCGATGCGAACGCATCTGCGCCGCGCCTATGCCGCGTTGCTGGATGCCGAACTCCGCGACAACGTCGTACTTACCGCACCACGCGACAACGTCGGGGTTGCCTCAACGCGCGACAAGGTTGCCGAGCCGCTCGCGCCCGACAGCGCCCACACGCGCGACGCCGTGCCCACCACCGTCCCGCACAAGCTGCGCCCGAGCAGAAGGAAACGCGGCCCTGAGTAACAGCCTGTCCGAGTATTCCGCGTGGCCTAACCCAAGGCAGCTTTCTCCTCGGTCGAGGCGCAGCCGACGCGGTCGCGGTTGGGTCGTGACCGTCTCACACGCCGTAGGGGTCGAGCGTCCATTTGCGGCAGGTATCCGCCAGTGGCCTCCATTCAGCCCAGAGGGCGCGCAGCCGGACCAGGGGCATCGCGTCTCCGTCGATCCGAAGATCGGTATACGGAAACGGATCGCGGTCGACCACCAAAAGAGCGGCCGAGCGCAACGGATTGACCTCGCCCCCGGCGGCAAGTCCGGCCTCGAGTCCAGCGAGCAACCGCTCCTCGAGCGGTCCATCGGCAGCCGCGTAACCATCGATGGTCGCGCTGGGTACGCCATCCGATTGCAGCAAGTTGCCCAGCGCCACGACGGCTTCGCCCCGCGCCTCTGCGTAGCGACCGGAGCAGCGAGCACCGTGGTACGTGCCGATCCGGCCCGCGGCATCGACGATCGCGACCTGCCGCCATTCCGGGAAATCGAAACTTTCCGCCGCCTGCCGCGCCGCCTCGTCGCCTGTGGCGCCTGCGCCGAGCAGCGCCAGAGCGCGCGGGCCGATCAGCGGATGGGTGCGGTTCTGGGTCACGACGGCTCCCACTCCCGCCGCCGCAAACGGGCAGCGCGCGCCGACCGCGACGCTTGCCGTTGCCACGGCCACCCCCAGCCGCCCGGTTTGAGCGCAGCGCGCCACGATCGAAAATGTCATCTCGCTCTCCGCCTCTGCCTCTGCCTCTGCCTCTGCCTCTGCCCAATGATGCCGCTGATATCAACGGAGTAAATTAGACATGATCATCAAAGATGCGCCATCGAAAAGAATTTCGATGGAGACCGAAGATGATGTCCGACTTCATCTTGCCGCCGTCTACCGACTTCTTTCCCATTTTGGCATGGATGATTTGATCTTTACTCACGCATCGGCACGTGTGCCGGGTGAGGATACGTTCCTCATCAACCCGTTCGGTTTGTTGTTCGGCGAAGTATTGCCCGCGAGCCTGGTCAAGCTGGATTTCGACGGCAGACTGATCGGCAGCGACCGCCATCCGGCGAACGCGGCGGGATTCGTGATACACGGCGCCATCCTCCGCGCCCGTCCGGACGTCAATTGCGTAATTCACACCCATACCCGATCGGGGGTGGCGCTTTCCTGTCTGGCGGACGGGCTCATGCCCATCAATCAGTTCGCGATCGAGTTCCACAATCGCATCGGCTACCACGACTATGAAGGCATTGCCTTCGACATGGCCGAGGGAGCGAGACTCGACCGCGACCTCAAGGGCAATGTCGCGCTCGTGCTGCGCAATCACGGCCTCCTGACGGTGGGAGCGAACATCCCGGCTTCGTTTTATTTCACCTATTATCTCGAGCAGGCGGCGCAGGTGCAGATGGATGTGCTGGCGACCGGCCGCGCCATCACCATGCCCGACGAAGCGACGGTCGCAGCCACGGCGACTCAGTACACCAGCGCCTTCGACCCGCCGGCCGCGGGCCACCGCATGTGGCCCGCATTGCTGCGCCTGCTCGATGAGCGCTATCCGGGTTGGAGGGGCTGAGCCATGGGCGCCCATCCATCCAGGGCCGCGCCGCACTGGCGCGAACCCGCCGATCCGCTCGCCGCCGCGCATTTCGCCAAGGTTCGCCTGCCGCTGCTCGAGGCCGAGACGCTGCCGCCCTGGGCCTATACCTCACCCGGTTTCTATACCCGCGAAGTCGAAATGATCTTCGGCAAGGTCTGGAATTTCATCGGCCGCGCCGACCGCTTGAGCGCTGCCGGCTGCTATTTCACAGTCGATTTCGCCGGCGTTCCGCTGGCCGTGGTGCGCGGCAAGGACGGAACAATTCGCGCCTTCGCCAACACCTGCCGGCACCGCGGCGCCAGGCTTCTGGCCGGCGAAGGAAAAACCAGCGCCATCCGCTGCCCCTATCACAGCTGGAATTACAACCTGTCGGGCGCGCTCCGGATCGCCCCGGAAATGGACCAGACCCACGGCTTCGACACCGCCGATTTCGGGCTGATCGAGTTCCGGCTCGAAAGCTGGGGCGGCTTTCTGTTCGTGTGCTTCGACCCAGACCCACCGCCGCTCCTCCAAACCTTGGGCGACCTGCCTGCGCTGCTCGCGCCCTACGCGCTGGACGACATGGTAACGGTGCGCCGTAAGGAATGGGACATCGCCTGCAATTGGAAGATCTATGTCGAGAACGCGATGGAGTCGTATCACGTGCCGACCGTACACGCGCACACCATCCAGAAACAGAAGCGCAGCATCACGCCGCCCTTGTTCGGCACCGGTCAATGGTGCGGGCTCTACACCGCACATACGGGCAGCCGCGCGCTCGAGGCCGGCGATACCGGCTTCCCCTATATCCCGAGCTTGACCGGACCCAGCGCCGCGGGAACCTATTACATCTTGATCTATCCCAGCACCATGCTGGCGCTCACTTTCGACTGCATGTGGTGGCTCGAAATCCATCCGCGCGGACCCAACAGCATGCATCTGATCGCCGGCTCGTGCTTTCCCAGCGCGACCGCGGCACGCTCCGATTTCGCGGAAGTGGCACAGCGCTACTATCGCCGATGGGACAAATCCATCCCCGAGGACAATGTGATCTCGGAAATCCAGCAGCACGGCATCAGTTCGCCCTTCGCCCGCGTCGGGCGGCTCTCCTTCATGGAGCCGCTGGTTCACACCTTCGCCAACTGGATACTGGACCGGGTCGTGCCCGCAAGCCGCGCGGAGCAGAGCTGATGAGCAAGCTTCGAGCGCTGGTCGCCAAATTCCCAACTCAGGCCATCGTTTTCAATATCGAACCGCACCATGTCGACGAAGCGCTGGCCCGCTGGCGCAAGCCCCTGCCATCGCTCGACATCGAATTTTGCTCAACCGAGGATCCCGCCTTCGGCGATCGCGCCGCCGCCGCCGATGCAATGATCGGCTACCGCTTCCCAACTGCCGAGATCCCTCGGAAAGGCAGTGCGCTGCGGCTGATCCAACTCGCCGGCGCCGGCCTCGAACATTTGTTGCCGCTCGACTGGCTACCGCGGCAGGTGGCGCTGGCGACGGCAAGTGGCGTGCACGCCCCGAAAATCAAGGAATGGGCAACGATGGTATTCCTCATGCTGCACAGCCGGCTTCCACATTTCGTGACGGCACAGCGCGCGCATGAATGGTCCAAAGAGTACAGCTCCCACATCGCCGGTCGCACTGCCCTGATCTTCGGCACCGGCGCGATCGGCGGGGCCGTGGCGGCAGCGGCCCGGGGCCTCCGCATCAGGACAGTCGGTGTACGCCGCAGTGTGCGCCCGACGCGAGGCTTCGACACGGTGATCAGTTTGGACCAGGTTCCGCGGTCTATCGCCGCCGCGGATTTCGTGGTGCTGGCGACTCCCCTGACCCCCGCGACCCAGCACATCATGAATGCCGATCTGTTCGGCCGAATGAGACCCGAAAGCGGCTTCGCCAACTTCGGTCGCGGCGGACTGGTTGATCAAGACGCCATGATGGCAGCACTTAGGTGTGGTGCGCTGGGCGGCGCCATCATCGATGTCACCGAACCGGAACCGCCGCCGCCCGATTCGCCGCTTTGGGACACGCCCCGCCTCATCATTACACCGCATATCTCATGCGATGACCCATCAACTTATATCCCACAGACGCTGGACATCTTCCTCGACAACATCGTCAGACGTGCGGAAGGCCGCGCGATCCGCAACCGGGTGATCCGTAGCCGTGCCTACTGAGCAGCCAGTGAGAAGAGACGTATTGCTCAGGATCGCGGGAAAGGTGTGGTTTGTTCACCTCCGTCTCGAGTACGGACAATTACAAAGGCCCTACCCTTGCAGATTCGCCAGCTAGAGTGCTTTAGGACCCTGATGCTTCACGGTACGATGACGCGTACCGCCCAGCTCATCGGCGTTTCGCAACCTGCCGTCAGCAATATGATTGTCGCGCTCGAGCATGAGGTCGGATTCCAGCTTTTCGTGCGCAGAGCGGGAAGGCTCACGCCGACGCCCGAAGGGAGACTCTTTCATGTCGAAGCGAGCCGCGCGCTCGAGGGAGTAGAGAACGCGACGCGCTTGGCCGTGGAAATTTGCCAGGGCAAGCGCGGCTATCTCGCGATCGCGGCTTACCCCAGCATTTCGATCAGCTTGCTGCCACGCATTCTTTCGGTCTTCGCGGAGCAACGGCCTGAGCTTCGCATGAAAATTATTACCCGAAACTCCCAATCCGTTCGTGACTTGATTTCGACGCAGCAATTCGATCTTGCGATCGCGGAACTGCCCCTGGATTACCCGCAGAGCGACATGGAGACGTTTTCCTATGTCTGCGAATGCATGATGTCGCCCGATCACCCGCTCGCGGAGCGAGAGACCATTTCCCCGTCGGATTTGGATGGCGTCCCGTTCGTGACCTTATTCCGCGGCGACCCCCTCTACATGAAACTCGCGGCGGCCTTTTCCCAGTATGGTGCGCGCTGGAACGTTGTCGCCGAGACGGAGTTCTTCTCTACGGCGTGCGAGCTGGTGTCGGCCGGCGTGGGTGTGGGGTTGATTGATCCGGTTGCCAGCGCGCCCTTCACTGCCAATGTCGTTAGACGGAAATTCGTGCCCGACATCAACTACGAAATAGCCATTCTCTACCCGACCAACGGGGAACGATCTCAGATCGCCACCGCCTTTGCCGATTTATTGCGCCTCCATCTGACCCCCGGCACCAGCACCTCCCTTACCCTGCAACTCCCGCAAGACCATCGACCGCCCGTTACTTGCGCCGACGCATGAGTGCCGTCGCAACCGCGATCTCACTGTCATGCACTCAAACCGACAGTTCTAAAATTTACGCGCACCATCTTGATGCCGATGGCGAGTCTTTCGTCGTCATATCGAGGGTGCTTGCCTGCCTATCTGCATTCGTTATAGAAAACCCAGGTTAATTTATTGGTCCTCCCCTGCGGGAGCTGCTATCACTTGGGACGAATTCGCTTCTCGGTTAAAGCCACTGTCCTTGGTGAAACCACTGTCCGTGCGAGGAACGTGCTGAACGCCGGCTAGCGAAAGACCCTCTGCTCATTGATACGCAAAACGGGATGCAGCGGTCCCACGGGATTTAGAACAAGCATGCCGATATTCACCCAGTCCGGATTGCACGCATCTGTCAGCCCCCGCCTCCGGCGCCCGCTTCACCTGGGGTTGCTCATAGTCATCGGTTTGAGCGCGACGGCCTACCACGCCGCCGAGGCTCAACAGGTTGCTGCTGTGCCCGACACGCAGATAGCCCCCGTGATCGTCACTGCCGGACGGTTAGGCCAGCAAGACGTTCAGGATGTGCCCATGGCGGTGACGGCACTGAATCCCGAGACGCTGTCCAAACTCAATCTCTCCAGTCTCTCGGACTTCACGCGACTCGCACCGTCGGTGAACATGGAGTCGACGGGGGCCGGCATCAACACGATCACGATTCGAGGATTGGCGACGCGCGGCAACGATGTGTCCGAAACGGAAGACCGCACGCTGGTATCGGTCTATCTCGATGACACGCCGATCGCGCTCAAATCCTGGACGCCGGATATCAAGGCGTTGGATCTGGAGTCCGTCGAGGTGTTGCGCGGGCCGCAGGGTACGCTCTATGGCGCCGGAGCCATGGCGGGGAATATCCGGCTGATCACCAAGAAGCCGGATCTCGAAAAGTATTCCGGTTATGTCGAAGTGGAAGGCTCCGATACGGCCAACTATGGCGGATTCAACAACAGCGAGCGCTTTGCCGTGAATCTGCCGGTGATAGAGAATGTTTTGGCCGTGCGGATCAACGGCTACCGGGACGACATGTCCGGCTACATCAAGAATATCGTCTTGGGGGGGACGGAAAACGCGTCGCGAACGGATCAAGGGCGCATCGCCGTGCGTTGGACGCCGACGGAGAGACTCATCGTCGACGCCGCTTACACCATCGACAAAGTCGACGGCGGGTTGAATTTCGCCGAGAGCGACCTGCCGGTCTACGAATCGGCGCGGCTGGTCCGCAGTCAATCGACCCTTGACCTGAATATCTTCACGTTGGGCGCCAAATACGACATGGGCTTTGCCGATCTCACGGCGACGAGTTCGTTCATGCGGATGAGCGATTATTACCTGCACGACCAGAGCTTTGAGTATTACGACTTCTATTTCGGCAATACGGGACCGATCCAGAAAGGCGACTTCGACTCCGGCAATCTCATCCATGACGTCGTCGAGGAAGTGCGTCTGACATCGAAGACCGACGGCCCCCTGAAGTGGCTCGGCGGTGCGTTCTATGAACGCAAGACGCGAAGAACGCTGGAGAATGACCCATACGCCAATTTCGACGCGCTGTACGGTGCGCAGATCGGCATTCCGAATTACAGCTCGATTAGCAACGATCTCGCGCGGTTGCCCAACGACGCCTACTGGGGCTTGATCCAGACCGTCGACCGGCAGACGGCGGTCTATGGCCAGCTGACCTATTCGGTGACCCGCCGGCTCGAGTTGAGCGCCGGGTTGCGCTATTTCAATTGGCACGAAGACTACAACATCTACTCGGCGGGCTATGTGGGCGACAGTCCCTCGGCAACGCCCGACGCGCCGATCGGTACGCCGCTCATCATACATAGCAGCCCGTCCGCGACCGGTGCGACGCCGCGGTTCGCGGCCAACTATCGGCTGAACGACAATACCAATCTGTTTGCGGAAGTGGCCGAGGGCTTTCGCTACGGCGGCGTGAATCAGCCGGTTCCGACGCTGTACTGCGGTGCCGACCTCGCCGCACATGGTTTGACCAGCGCGCCAGCCAGTTTCGGCCCGGACAAGCTATGGAGCTACACCATTGGCGAGAAGAGCCGGCTGGCCGATGATCGAATCACGCTGAACGCCACCGGGTTCTTGATCCAATGGAAGAACACCCAAACCACGGTCCCGCTCGACTGTTCCTATTACTATACTCAAAACGTCGGTGCCGTGACCAGCAAGGGCATAGAGCTCGAATCGGCGGCCAAGTTGTCGCGATATGCCACCGTGGCATTCAACGGATCGTACAACCATTCGTCGGCGTCGGCGGATATCACCAACCTCAATGCCCCCGCCGGGACGACGTCTCCTTATGCGCCGCGCTTCATCGCGAGCGTCACCGGAAGCTACCGCGTGCCCGTGGGCGAGAACTCGTTGGAACTGAACGCAAATTACTCATACAAGAGCGATTTCTACACCTCGTTCGATCACACGAGCTCGGGTTTCCGTACAATTCCCTCTTCGAAGAGTTTGAATGCGGCGCTCGGCTATGCGACGGGGCACTATGAGATCAGCGTATTCGGCAACAATCTGGCCAATACAGCGACCATCGAGCACATCAGTACCGTACCGACGGGCTCCTTGGCGCCGGGCGACGACGTTGCCTACGGTCGCCCGCGGACCATCGGGCTTCGACTCCGCGCATCGTACTGAAACGGGCTACACCATAGAAAATCCCTGTCGGGAACGCAGTGAACGCGAGCAATCACAATGAATAGAATCGAGCCTTCGAGAGCGCTGTACGAAGAGGGCGTGATCGGAGTCATCCCTGCCAAGCAAGGAAAGAGTGTATATCTCAAGGCCGGTCAGATCTTGAAGTTGATCAATACGCACGGCTCGCAAGTCGTGGACACCTGGGCGTTCAACATTGCCGACTTGCGCGAGTTCATGTCGATGGAGCATAGCCGGGCTTCGATGATGAAGATCACCCCGGCGGTCGGCGATGCGCTGGTGACCAATCACCGTCGCCCTATTCTAACGATTGTGGAAGACACCAGTCCTGGCGTGCATGACACGTTGATCGCCGCGTGCGACCGCTACCGCTACGAGGAATTGGGTGCGGGACCCCATCACGAGAACTGTAGCGGCAATCTATCGCGCGCGCTTGCCGACCTGGGATGTCAGATAGTCGGCGCACCCTGTCCGCTGAACCTGTTCATGAACGTGAACGTGAACGCGCGCGGCGGCCATATCGAGTTCCTTGCGCCGCTCAGCAAGGCCGGCCAGTACGTCTCCTTGCGAGCGCACATCGATCAATTGGTGGTCATGTCCGCCTGTCCGCAGGATCTCACGCCGGTCAATGCCCTGAGGCCGGCCGAGGTCCACTTTACCGTGCTGTCGAAGTAGTCATCGCGCCGGCTGAGCCGCCGCCGATTACCGTGTGTACCTGCGCGGTAGTCGGTATATGATCGAACAACCGCAACGCCGATGTGCCCAGGATGTTTCAAGTATGGGAGGCCGGTCCAGTCAGACCTCTGAGCTCGTCAACGGTTCGTGGATCCGCGTTGTCGCGTCGGTCTAGGACTCTGCCGCATCCATGATTTCGTACGGTTTCCGACGCATCGCCTATGGCGCGCTGGTACTTCTGTCTGCCATCGGCATGATGTTTTGGTTCATCTATGTCGTACCCGGTGACCCGGCCAGCGTGATTCTCGGGCCGCGCGCCGACGAGGCGCAGCGCATCGCCCTGCGAAGTGAGATGGGATTGGATAAACCGATTCCCCTGCAGTTTGTCCGTTTCGTGGAACGCCTTTCGACGGGTGACCTGGGCCAAGATGTGGTGACCAAGGCGCCGATTGCGTCGCTCATCGCGCACGCCCTGCCGCCAACGCTGGCGCTCACTTTCGCCGGTTTGGGCTGGGCCATCTTGCTGGGCGTGCCCATTGGGTGTTGGTGTGCCATGCATCGGAACAGCTGGGGCGACCGCTTCGTCGGCTTCGGTTCGATGGCGATGCTTGCGCTGCCGACATCGATTTTGGGAATCTATGCCCTGTTGTTGTTCGCGGTCACGCTGCATTGGCTGCCGGCCATCGGCGTGGGGCAGGGCTTCAGCGATCAACTGCGTCATCTTCTGCTGCCCGCGCTGACGCTTGGGTTAGGATGGGTGGGTTATCTCATCAGGGCCGTCCGTGCATCGATGTTGGAGGTGCTGGAAGAGAATCATGTGCGGACTTTCCGGGCATTCGGTGTGTCCGAGCCGCGGCTTGCGCTCAAGTATCTGTTGAAGATCACCATTGCACCGGTGATTGCCGTGCTCGCCATCGGCATGGGTAGTTTGTTGTCGAATGCCGTCATCATCGAAATCATTTTCTTGAGACCGGGCCTCGGTCGCCTGGCCTATGAGGCGGTTTTACAGAGAAATTTCCCGATCGTCCTGGGTGCGGTATTGGCGGCGGCCATTTTCTTCTTGATCTGCAGCGTCGTTGCGGAACTCATCATTGCGGGTCTCGATCCTCGTGTCCGATCGGTACTCTAATTGCCTGGTGGATTCGAAAATGACCCCGGTGCGCGAAGAACCGCTCCGCGAGGAGCCGGCACGCGACGAAGAGGTTCAGCCGCGTCCGGCCCACACTCCCGTCATCTTGTTCCGAAATCTCTTGGGCAGCATGGCGGGCCGTGTCGGTTTGACCTGCGTCCTGATGATCCTGACATGCGCCCTGTTGGACAAGTTGATCGCACCCTACGACCCCAATGCCATCGACGTATCCGCACGACTACAGGTGCCGAGCCTGCGGCACTGGCTCGGCACGGATCAACTGGGGCGTGACCTCTTGTCTCGAGTGATCGACGGCAGCCGACTCGTCATGGGCATCGTCATCGTTGGGGTCGGCGGTGCCCTGTCCATCGGCATGGGGGCGGGAGTGCTCGCCGGCTATGGCTTTAGAACGCTCGGCACAGTCTTTGCCCTGTTTTGCGACGTGATCATGAGTCTGCCCATGATGTTGTTTGCGCTGGCGGTGGCGACTCTCATCGGTGGCGGAATCGGCACGGTCACCCTGATCGTCATCGTGTTCTTGATTCCGATTTATTTTCGGGTCGCACGCAATCAAACCATCGTGTTGAAGCAAAGCGAGTACGTGACCGCGGCGCGCGCGATGGGCGCCTCGTCCTCGCGGGTCATGCTCGTGCATATCCTGCCGAATCTTGTCGGTCAGATGCTGGTGCTCGTGGCGATGGATGTTCCCGCCGTCATTGGCATCGAAGCCGGCTTGAGCTTTCTCGGCGAGGGTGCACGGCCACCGGTGGCGACGTGGGGCAGCATTTTACGAGACGGCTTCGCATTCATTCGCGAGGCGCCGCACATCGCGCTGGTCGCTGGGTTGCCGATTCTGATCGCGACGGTCGGCTTCACCTTCTTGGGAGAGGCGCTGCGCGACTCGCTCGACCCGCGTGTCGCCGGCCGGCACAGGAATTGACCGTGGCACCACTCCCTGACACCGTGGTATCGCTCCCCGACGCCGTGGCACCGCTCCTGGACACCGTTGTATCGCTCCCGGACACCGTGGCACCACTCCCCGACGCCGTGGAACCGCTCTTGGATATCGCCCATTTCTCGGTCGCGTACCAAACGGATCGTGGCCGCGTTACGGCGCTCAGGGATGTCACGCTCCAGGTCCAGGAAGGCGAGGTGCTGGGGTTGGTCGGGGAAAGCGGCTCAGGCAAGTCCACTCTTGCGAACGCCATCATGACCCTGTTGCCGGCCTCCGCAGAGGTCACCGGCCGGTTGGCCTTTGCGGGCCAGGATCTGTTCGCATTGGACCGCACCGCCCGGCGCCGGCTGCGCGGCAACGGCATCGCATCCGTATTCCAGGACCCGTTCACGGCGCTCAATCCCGTCGTGAAGATTGGCCGGCAATTGGTCGAATTCCAGCGGCAGATGCCCGGACGCTCCGCGCCGGAGGCAAGGCGGTTGGCCGTGGACATGCTGGGACGCATGGGGATCTCCGATCCGGCCGGCCGGATGAAGCAATACTCATTCGAACTCAGTGGAGGTATTCGACAGCGCGTCATGATAGCCGCGGCATTGCTGACCGAGCCTCGTTTGCTGATCGCGGACGAACCGACCACTGCTTTGGATGCGACCACGGAGCTGCAAGTCATCGAACTGCTGCGCGCCAGCCGGCCCCTCATTCGCGGTTCGATCGTGTTCGTAACTCACGACATGGGATTGGTGGCAGAACTCTGCGATCGGGTGGCGGTGATGTACGCCGGCGAAGTGGTCGAGGTGGGTGCGACGGAGGCGGTCATCAGAAACCCTCGCCATCCCTATACGCGCGCCCTTCTGGCTTGCGACCCGCGGCGCATGAGCGCCCCGTCGCGGCGCTTTCCGACCATCCCCGGCAAGGCGCCGGACCCGGTGAGCGTGGTCCACGGCTGTGCGTTTGCCTCCCGCTGCGCAGAGGTGCTGACGAGATGCCTGACGGAACGCCCGCCGCGGTGGCCGGCTGCGGGAGACGAGTACGCCCGCTGTCTGCGGTTGACCTCATGAGCGAGAGTCTCACAGTGGAGAAACTCGTCGTCGGCTACCCGACGGGTGGCCTGTTTGGGCGTCTGGGGCGCATGCAAGGCCGGCGGGTCGACGTGTTGTCCGGAGTTGATCTCGCTGTGCGTTCCCGCGAAACGGTGGCGCTGGTCGGCGAAAGCGGCTGTGGCAAGACCACCTTGGCGCGCGCCATCTTAGGATTGACCCCGATCACCAGCGGCAGCGTTCGCGTGAATGGCGTGACCGCCAACGGGGCCAACGACCAATCGTGGCGCCCGATCCGGCGCCAAGTCGGACTTCTGTTCCAAGATCCCCTGGCATCGCTCAATCCGCGCATGACCGTTGCCGCCCTCGTGACCGAGGCGTTCCGTATCCATCGCATAGCAGGCGTCGATCTGCGCGAAGAGGCGAGGCGACTCCTGAGTCAGGTGGGTCTGCCGGCACGTTTTCTCGATCGTTACCCGCATCAGCTGTCGGGCGGTCAGGCGCGACGCGTGGCCATGGCACGCGCCATGGCCCTGCAGCCCAAGCTCGTCATCGCTGACGAACCCACAGCGGGTCTCGATCTCTCGGTTCAAGGAGAAGTGCTCAATCTTCTGGTCGAGCTGCAGGCGACCTTAAGCGTCAGCTTCCTCCTCATCACTCATAACTTGGGCGTAGCGCAACACATCGCTGACCGCACGTCAGTGATGTATCTCGGCCGTGTAGTCGAGGCGGGGCCGACGGGAGCGGTCTATTCACGGCCCGCGCATCCCTACACTCGAGCGCTCATGAGTACGCTCGGCGGCCGCGGGCCAAGGACAGTCCTGCGGGGCGAGGCTCCCGATCCGGGAAAGCGGCCTCCCGGGTGCGTATTTTCGGGGCCGCTGCGACTTTGCCCAGGCGCAGTGCGCCACTCAAATACCCGCCCCGCGCACGCTGGACGATGGTCGTACGGTGAGCTGTCATTTTCCAATGACCGGCACGGCCCGTTGACCCGCGCGGCCCGCTGATGACACCCATCCGACTGGGACGCCGTCAATTGCTGACCCTGCTTCTGGGCGGAGCCGTTACGGCTTGCGGGCGATCCCCAGGCGCCGGCCAAGCGGCCGGCGCCGCGGCCAACCGCCGTATCCTGCGTCTGCAGAATGACGTCGACATCCAAAACCTGGACCCCGCCAATCGGCACGGCTGGTACGATGAATTGGTCATGTTCGCCATCTATTCGAGCCTCTGTCAGTACAAGGCCGGAGACACCTGGGGCTGGCGCCTCGATGCCGCAGACCGCTTGGTCGAGGTCGATCCGAGGACGATCGAGTTTCGCCTGAAGCCGGGAATTCGCTGGACGAATGGATTTGGGCTGCTGACTGCGGAGGATGTGAAGTACTCATTCGAACGCTTTCTCGATCCGCATCTCGATGCCGATTACCGCGGCGACTGGGCTGCGCTCGACGGCGTGGAGATCCGTGATCCCTACCGCGGCGTGATCCATTTGAAGCAGCCGTTTTCGCCGCTGTTCACCAGCACCCTGCCCTATGGGTCGGGCATGATCGTGTGCAAGAAAGCGGTCGAGGCCGCCGGCGGCAGAATCGACACCAATCCCTTCGCCACGTCGGGACCCTACCAGCTCATTTCCTGGGTGCCGCGCGAGCGCTTGATCTTGAGACGGAACGAATTGTGGACCGGTACTCGTCCCTACTACGACGAAATTCACTTGTTCCCGATGAACATGAACGAGGGACAAACCGCCTTCGATGCCGGCGATCTGGACATGGCACGGCTCAACAGCTCGGCCGTCGAGGTGGCCAAGGCTACGGCCGGCGGCGCAGCCACCGTCAGTGTACGACGAGGGCTCGAGTACCATTGGCTCGGCATGAATGTGCAGAACCCGAAGCTCTCCGACATTCGAGTTCGCCGCGCCATTCAGCAAGCAATTAACGTGGCCGAAGTGACCCGCGCCGTCTTTGGGGATTCGGTCGCGCCTGCCTTCGGGCCGGTGCCGCCGCCATTGCTCGGCGCACGCACCAGCAGGCTTTACAATTTCGACCCGGATGAGGCGCGGCGTTTATTGAAGCTGGCGGGAGTCAAGAGCCTCAACCTGCGGCTCGACTTCTCACAGAGGGAAGAGCATTTGAGCGCGGCGCTGGTGGTCCAGGCGCAGCTGGCATCGATTGGAATCGCGGTCGAGGTGCGTTCGATGGATACCGCCTCGTTCATCGCAGGACGACAGACCAAGAGCAATCCGCCGGATTCGGAGTTGCATATCCAGCATTTCACGACGGCGGCGGACCCCAGTTGGGTGACCCAATGGTTCACGTGCAAGGAAATCGGCAGTTGGAATTTCGAGCGCCGTTGTAGCCCGGCGTGGGATTCGCTCAGCGAAGCGGCCGTTGGAGAACTGGATCTCACTAAAAGAGCCGCGGACTACGAAGCGCTGCAGAGCCAGATGGAGGAGTCGGGCGCCTACGTTTTTCTCTACCATGGGCTGAACGCGTGGATCACCCGATCTTCCATCCATGGCGCATGGACGCCGGATGGCAAGATACCGCTGCTGCGGGAGATTACCGCCGAGCCGGCCTGAAATTTCGGGCCGGCAATCCGGAGCAGCATCGTCCTATGCGCAAGCAGGCGGGCTCTGCCATCTGGAGAAGCCGGTTTGACAACTCGCGGAATATATCCGCCAGCGCATGGAGATGAGTCATGGAGCGGGGTTGGTCACCGCGGTAGAGGAGACCTGACCGACAACCGACTTGTACCCATAAGAGTTTTTCGCTCCCGGTTTGCGCGTTTCCTGGTTGAACCGGTGACTGGTGTAGATGTCCTGCCACTCGCCGGCGCGCAGGACCTGGTCCGGAAACTTCTCGAATGGCTTGTATAGGTGATGCTCTTGGTCTTCGGTCAGGAAGGGCGAGTTGGCGATGGCATTGTAAGAACAATGCAATAAGGTTCGAGGCATGCCCGACAAATTGGGACCGGACGCGTGAAGCGTATTGCCATGGAAGAAACACGTATCCCCGGGCTCCAGCTCCATCGGTACGACCTCGCATTGTGCGAGGATCAGCTTCAACCGATCAGGATCGATGCCAACCGCCTCTCCCACGCGAGTATGGTTGACGCGACCGAGCAGATGCGAGCGGCGCACCAGCTTCATGCAGCCATTGGATTCCGTGTTCCGGTCAACTGCGACGGTGACCGTGAGCATGTCGGGCCAGAGACAGCCTTCGTCATACCAGTAAGGATAGTCTTGGTGCCAATCCCATTTCCCGAGAGTGCTCGGACGCTTCATCGACAGTTTCGAATGCCAGTGATAGCAGGGTTGTTTCAGCAAGGATTCCGCGCCGTCTATCATGCGTGCCAGAAAGGCAACTTTTCCCAAGTAGGTGTCGCTGTATTCGGTCCAACCAATCACCTCTTGGGCATAGCCATCCGAGTCGGCGACCGCACGAATCCTACCGCCGATCGACGGGTCGGCCAGGCACGCGACACGCAGTGGCTCGATTTCCTCCGCTGAGAAGAAACCGCGCAGGATGACAAATCCGTCGCGATGGAAGGCTGCCATGTCCTCCGCCGACAGCGGCTTTTCCGTCATCGCACCGGGTCCGAGTTCGCTCGTTGCTGTCGCATTCACCAGGCACCTCCAAATCCCTCACACGGGCGCCGCGACAATCCGCAGCGCCACTTAGGGCATATTAGAGATTAGCCCGACTTGCGGCACAACTCCAATAAGCCAGCTTCCACGAGATATAAACAAACCCTATGGGGGCGATGAGGAACGCTTGGTATCCTTGAGTTTACCCTTCAATCTCCGAGGAAGTGAATCAGTGCGGCACAGCGAGGAAGCTTCCATCGAGCAAGTATCAGTACCACCGTACCAGCAGGTCTGGATTCCCATGCCGGATGGCGCGGTGCTCGCCGGCCGCCTCTGGTTGCCGCAGGACATGCAAAGCGGCAAGGTGCCGCTGGTGCTCGAATGGATACCGTATCGGCAATCTGACCTGACTGCTGTCGGCGATTCGATGCTGCATGGTTGGTTTGCGCAGCATGGCATCGCGGCGCTACGTGTCGATCTTCGGGGCAGCGGTAACTCTGACGGCACCTTGAGCGACGAATACACGGCACAGGAACAGGACGATGCCGTTACGACCATTGCTTGGGCTGCGGATCAGCCCTGGTGCAACGGTGCGGTCGGGATGATTGGAATCTCCTGGAGCGGCTTTGCCGCTCTGCAAGTTGCCGCACGACGACCGCCCGCGCTCAAAGCCATCATCACCTGCTGTTCGACCGACAATCGCTATACCGACGATGTCCACTATATGGGTGGCTGTCTTCTCAACGATGGCATGCAGTGGGGAACCGGTTTTTTCAATCAGATTGCCCGTCCACCCGACCCGGCCGAGGTGGGCCCTCGGTGGCGTGACATGTGGCAAGGACGGCTGGCCGCACTGGAGCCGCCGTTGGCGAAGTGGCTTTCTCATCGGGAGTACGATGCGTACTGGAAACACGGTTCGGTGTGCGAGGACTATGCCGCTATTACCTGTCCCGTGTATGCCGTCGGTGGCTGGACCGACGGCTACTCGGATGCGATCTTGCGGCTCATGGCCAACCTCGACGTGCCGCGCAAGGCGCTCATTGGACCCTGGACGCACGTTTATCCCGTGTGGGGGAATCCGGCGCCTCAGATCGGATTTTTACAGGAGTGCCTGCGGTGGTGGCGGCATTGGTTGATCGGCGAGGAGACCGGCATCATGGAAGAGCCCATGCTGCGTCTGTGGATGGGACAGAATTTGCAACCCGACCCCAAAGGCCTCGCCATCCACGGTGAGTGGTTCACGCTACCTGCGTGGCCGGTCGACGCCATCCCGAAGACGCTGTTTCTCGATGCCGCGGACCGATCCTTGGCGGCCACGGCGAAGGCCGCGGCCAACACGGCAAAGACAGCGGAAGCCGCGAGGTCGGCGCAAGCCGACGTCCCTATTCCCATCGAGACGCCGCAGCATTGCGGCTTGTTTGCCGGCGAATGGTGTCCGCTCGACGGCGGTGGCGACGCCCCCGAATTCCAGGCGGATCAACGGCCGGACGACGCGCTGTCCCTGTGCTTCGACAGTGCCGTGCTCGAACAGCCGCTCGAATTGGCCGGCACGCCCGTCATGGAATTCGATGTGTCTCTCGAGGGGAATGCCACGACGCTGGCCATCCGATTGTGCGAGATTGCGCCGGATGGTACTTCGGCCCGGGTCACTTTCGGTCTGCACCGCGTGCTCCGGCCATTGGGATGCGCGCCGGGCGAACGATTCCATCTGGTTTTGCCGCTCAAGGGCGTGGCGTATCGCTTCTCACCGGGCTACCGCGTCCGAGTGGCGCTGTCGAGTGCGTACTGGCCCATGGTGTGGCCCGAGCCTGCCACCGCCGGCCTCAAACTTTGGCCCGACCACGCTGTTGTATCGCTGCCCGGCATGCCCGTAAGCGGACGGTATGACCCGCCGCCGTTTGAACCGCCGCAGGCCGCGCCACCGATTCCCCACGAGGTGTTGGATTCGGGGGCAAATTCCCGGTCGGTGACCTGGGACCTCGCGACCGGAAAAGCGGAGCTCGAGATTCGTTCGCGACGACGCTCGATGCGCTTGGGAGAGCTCCGCTTCGGCGGCACCAGCGAAGAGACCGCAGCGATTCTTCCCCATGACCCGGCTTCCGCGAGGGTGGTCATGCGGCGCACTCAGTTCATGCAACGTCCCGACTGGTCGATACGCCTGACCAGCGTCACCGAGTTCTCCTGGAGGAATGGCGCTCTTCGAATGAACACCACATTCGAAGCCTTCGAGGGCGAACAATCGGTTTTCCAGAAGATATGGGACTACGACTTCCCGTGGTAGCCATCACGAACAGAATCGCAACAACCCGGTCCCTGGAGAAAAGTCGTCGCGGCGCTACGCGCCCGCCTGCTACCCAAAAAATTCATGTGGCATGAAAAATTCCAGGCGCTATCTGATTATCATCATTCTCTCAGTTTCTGGCTTACTCATATGGCTATTTGGTGCAGGTGGGTACGATTCCATTCTCCATCGTCGACCGCTACGCGACGCGTGATGACCTCGCGATGATGCAGCAACCCGGCCTGTCTGCGGACCGTTCACGCGAGAGGCTGCTAGTGTTGGGCCGGCGCATGATGTCGAGCCGCCGCATGGATGCTCTCAGATTGCTGGGAAGCTTTGAGCTCCGCGCGTATACCGAAGAAGCTGATAGCGGCCGTTGCCAGAATGACCGCGATTGCGGCTGCGAATTTTGATTTGAGATACGTGCTCACTGCGCTCGCTCGACGGACTTGGCGCGCCGAAAGGCGGCGACGTTTTGACAGTTCTCGCCGTCCTTGCCGAGGTAGGTGGTCGTCACCACCAATTCCGTCCCGTCCGCATTCAAGGACCAGCGGCTCCACGCGATTTTCTTCAAGCCAATGGTGTAGGTGGCCTCGATGGTTGCGCCGTCCACGCGGCGCAGCGATACCGGCGCCAGGAATCCGGTGTCGCCCACGACCAGCGTGGGCGTCCCATTGAAGTTCGCCGTATAGTCCGACGTGCCGGCGCGGCCTCCGGTGTACTGCGTGCTCGATTGATAGTGCAATCCTTGCGCCGCGTCTTCCATGACGATAGTCATTCGCTCGGGCGGCGCATCTTTGGCGTAATGAGATCGTTCGCGCTCCAGACTCCAGGTACCGAAGAAAGGATCAGGCGGCGTTGCGCCGTGCGCGTACGGGGGCACCGCGAATCCGATGATGCTAGCGAGCGCGGCCAAGGCGGCCGGTGCGAGAGGCGAACCCGGCCACCATGGGTTGCGCATCACAGGGCCCGCAAAAAGTCGAGAATCGACTGCCGTTCCGCATCCTCGAGCGCATCGAAAATATCGATCACCGCGTTGGCCTCGGAAGAACCGTAACGACGCGACTGCGAATCCCGCGCGGGGTTGTCGCCGCCGTCGGATCCGGCGAGGGAACGATGGTCGCGGATGGCCACCATCAAGTCGCCGGTGCGACCGTCATGCAAGAAGTACAAGCGCTGCCCGAGTCCCCACAACGGCGTGGTGCGAAACTCATCCGGTCCTGTTGCCCTGCTCGATGTTGTCGGCGAGCGAGGCGCCCATATGATGGACCAACAAGTCCGAATACAGATTGACGGTCTGACCGCGCAACGCCACCGTTTTCGGACCGATCTCCTGCGCCGGTGTCTGTGGATTCTGCGAGCCCACCGTCTTGAAGGACGGCGTGTGACACAGAGCACAACCGATTTCCGAAAACAGTTCTTGACCGCGCTTGGCACCCGGCGAGAGGGGCGCAGGCTTTGGCGCATCGACGAAGCGCATGAACTCGGTGAACATGAGCCACGCCGGCATGATCTTGAGCGGATTGTCGTACAGCCCCACCTCCGGGCGCGGCTCATCGAAAGGTGCGTAGACCAATAAACAATCCTCATCCTCGTTGCGCGAAATGGGGAACAAATCGTTCGTGATGCCCATTTCGACGTTATAGGCTTCGCCGGCAAACATGTTGATCGAGGCGTTCTGGGCCTTCCAGCCGAAGCGGGCGATAGTGCCGTTGTTCGGCACTCGGTTGGGGTGTCCGCCGATTCCCAGCAGCCGTTTTTCACCGAGCGCCGAGTTCATATTGGCGATGATGGCCTTGTCCTGGATGGCCTCGATCAGCCCCAAACCGAATAGCTGCAAGGGAATGCGGAAGGCGACGTTGCGCCGCTGCATCTCACGCTCGTAATCCGGCTGGCGCAGCGTGCAGTTAGGCGCGTCGGAGCGGCCCTGGAGCGTAAACAGACTATGCACGCCGCCGTCGCGTGTGCCGTCGGGGTTGAACTTGAAGCGGGTCTCGCGGAAGGCGCCATCCGGGGATTCGAATCGCGGCACTACGTTCGTGCCCCCCAAGCGGTGGGCGATGAGCAGCGCCGGGTTGGCCTTGGGCGAACTGCCGCCGATTTGCGGTTGAGAGTGGCAGATGAAACATTGATCGGCATTGAAAACCGGTCCCATTCCAGCCGAGTTCACCAGGCCGCGCGGCGAGAAAGGATTATTGGGGTCCGGGTCGATGGGCAATTGATTCTGCGCCTGTTGGCTGCAGGTATCGCAGGTGCCCTCCAATTCCGACACCCGCAACAGGCTTTCGATGAACAGTGCGGACTCGTTCGCATTGAGCCCCGGCACGGGAGTGGGAACGGGACTTGCCGGATTCGGACGAGGACCCGGATCGTGAGCGTGGCCACGCCTTCCCGGCCAGTCGTGATTCAAGTCGTCGGCCCGTGACAACGTGCACCCCAAGAACAGCAGCAGCCCGATCAAACCGCTGCGTACGCCAATATGTAAAACGTTAGTCATGCGTGGTCTCATCCTCTGAACTCGTTTGGTTATCCGTCATCGACACAAACGTAATTCGTCGGAAAAAGGGAACACTGCCGGCTTGGTATCGGAGTCTTACCGCGTCTAACGGGCCTTCAGCGCGGCATCCGAGTTGCCGACACGCATCTCAGACAGCAAAATTGGAATGTCTCCAATGATCATGAACGCTCGAGGAAAAGTCTTCATCGTAGAAGGCAAACCACGGTTTGATGAGATTCTTCGACAGAACCTTGCCTACACGTAGGGACGGCGACTCTTTCTCGCAAGTTCCAGATGCGCCAGTGCGCCAATGAACTCTGACAGCCAAGTCCAAAACCGTGCTCTGAGTTAGAGTCGTAACGGGTCCCGCGCGAACCCCGCGCAAACTCGAGTCGCAATGAATAACACCGGTCGGTTGAGTGAATTCCTGGAATTTCTGGACAGGGCAAAAAGCATGGAGGAACTAGGCGCCGGGACTTTGTCCGTGATCGGGCATTTTCGGCTCTCAGTGGTGGCGAGCGGCATTATTGCAGGATCAAAAGCAGCGACGCCCGAACGTTTTCACTTCGCTCATTGGCCGCCCGGCTTGCTCGAACGCTATATCAGCGAAGACCTCCAGGCACTCGATCCGGTGCCGCGCTGGGCACGCGGCACCGGGACTCCGGCCATGATCAGTCACATACTCCAGCGACTCAAACCGAAGGATCCGGGGCGGGTAGTGCTTCAGATTGCCAAGGAATATGGCTGCGTCGAGGGAGTCTGCGTTCCAATGCGCGCGGCCGACGGCGCGATCGGGGTCGTATCGATGGTAGGAGACCGCGCCGAGTTCAGCCCGGAAGAGTTTCGCGATTTGGTCGCCATCGGGTCACTGGTCTTCAGACGGGCGGAATTCATCAACCATTCAGCGGATAAAGCCCTAGGCGCGCCGATTCTCACGCTTCGCGAAATCGAATTGCTGACCTTTTTGGTCCATGGGCACTCCGACCGAGAAATCGCGGCGCTCAACAATATTTCGGAGGCGACGGTCCGATTTCATCTGAAGAACGTGCGTACCAAGATCGGCGCAGTCTCGCGCACGCACCTCGCGGCCAAGGTGGTGGCACTGGGATTTGCGTCGCTTTGACTGCGAATGTGCTCGCTCCTATCACTTTCGATAGTTGTGGCATGCCGGTCCGTTCGATACGTTTGCACCTTGCACTGCGATCTGTACCGGGAGGCGTCGACGTTCAGCGCCTTCGCCGGTGGCTCTTCGGTACGGAAATCTCTCAATATTGGAGTTCCTGGTCTGCAGTAGAAGCAGAAGAATACATCGGAGATGCCAAGCTGCATTTTCTACTGTGGCGCTGTCGCGAGCCCCGAAATCCGCAGATTTCATCGGGCTCCGGATCAGCAACCGGGACGAACCCACACGCCACGGATGGCGCCTTTTTATTGATGGCAGATCGTCGCAATGAATCATGATGAACGCTCGCCGAGAGTGGATCGCTGGCACGCGGTGTCGATAGCGGGGAATCCGACGAGCTGTGCGTCCGCGCGAGCGCTGGGTAACACGCGTTTTTTGTCGGCCCACGCTCCGAGTCTCCCGCTACCGCAGTGTTCTGCGAGGGAATCGTGCGGGTGTCTGTACAAGCACCATGCGGATCGACGTGCCAACCCACGTCGTCGTGAGGAGATCACGGGGTTGCGGCGAAGTATTAACGTTGCGCAAGAACGGCGCGTGGAGCGAGATAGGCGAAAATCCGATCTCCGATGAGCGTCCATGTGGAGAATATGTGTGAGAAATATCCGGGTCAGCGCAGCACTGCATCCGGAAATGCATCGCAAATAAAACGCACGAACACTGACACTTTGCTGCTCACGAGTCGCCGGGAGGTATGTAGCACCCATACTTCGGGGTACTGGTCGGCGATGATTCCCCAGCGAATCACGCCCGCGACGAGACTGCGCTCTTTCACGCCCTCGAAGGCTGCTCGGGGCGACACGTGGCATCGGCGCGCTCCGCTGATTACCTGGGAAGCGGTACCGTATGGAATGCCTCTACCCTGTTTGGCATCACGCTTTACGAACTAGGCGTGCCCATCACGCTCATGACCGCTACGAAGTGGCAGGCCACACCGCCGAGTACGAAGAGATGCCAGACTGCATGCGCGTACTTCTGGCGCTTCCATAGATAAAATGGCACGCCACCGGTGTAACACAGGCCGCCGGCCACGACCCACGCGAACTGGGCGGTGGTCAAGTTGGCGCTGAGTTGTTTGAAGGCAACAACACCGATCCAACCAATCACGACGTACAACAGGGTGGATAGAATCGGAATGCGCAGGCCGCCCGACATCTTCACGCTGACGCCGAACACGGCGAGGGTCCAGACCATGCCGAACAACGACCACCCCAGGGAGCCACGCACGACCCCAATCGTGAACGGCGTGTAAGTGCCGGCGATGAGGATGTAGATTGCAGAGTGGTCCAACTTGCGCAGCACCCCCTTCAGGCCCGGACGCCGCGCGCGGTGATACAGGGTCGATGTTCCAAACATCAGAAATGCGCCCACGCCGAATGCGGCTGCACCGAAAATACGCTCAGCACCGCCGTGTAATGCGGCGGTCACGATCAAACAGGGGATGCCGACTAGCATCGCCCCGACACCAAGGGCGGCCGTCACGAAGTGGGCGATCTCTTCACGGTGCGAGTAAGGGTCGCGCGCATTCATGTCGCAAGACTACCCGCGCCGCCCGAGTAACGCGAGTTCAGGTGCCCTAGGGTTTGAAAAAGCTACCGAAGCGGTACCGGATCTGCGCCCCGAACATCCGTGGCTGCCCGTAGATTGCCGCAGCAAAGCCCTGCGCCGCGAAGAGTCCGAGTTCGAGATGCGATAGAGTCTATCGAAAGCATTGTTGACGTGGAGCTGGCCGTCGCGCACAGGTCGCCCAAGATTGGAAATCGCTCGTCTGGTCAGTGAGATTGCCGCGCGTTCGCGACCATTTCTTGCGACACGAGGTCGGGATAGGCGTTGTCAAAATGGGTGCGTACGTAGTTCACGACTGCTGCGACCTGCGCATCGCTTAGATAACTCGCGAGCGACGGCATTCCCTTGCGGCCCTTCAACACGGTGATAAGGGGGTAGGCCGCGGCCGCCAGCCTTTCATTATGAGCCAGGGCGGGATAGGCGCCCGCGCCAATGGCACCCTGCGCATTCGGCATGTGGCAACCCTGGCAGATCGCTTGGAACAATGCGGCGCCGTCCTGCTGTTTAAACGTCGTCGGTCCGCTCATCGAGGTGGTGGCATTATCCGCTTGCAGTCGCGCGGGACCGAACGCACCCAGCAAGATCACCCAGACCAGACCAAAGCATAGGGTTTTTTGCATTCTCATTGCCCTGATCACCCCGCCAGCACGCGTTGATGCAAGCGCCCGATCGCATCCAATGCGGACAAAACGGCGCCTTCCTGCCAGCCTGGCAATTCGGAGGCGTGCTCACCCGCCAGTACTATGCGGCCGTCTATGGCACATAGATTCCGGTAGTGCTGCGCGCGCGTCGCCTCGGTCCAGACGCCGAAACAACCGAGCTGCGATGGAACCCTATGCCACGCCACCGACACACCATGGTCGAATTCCTCGCGATACTGCGGATGTATTTGTGCTCCGTATTCCACGGCTTTTTTGATGCGTTCAGCGGGCGACATCGCGGTAAACTCAAATGCGCTCGTGGCATTGAATCCCAACCCATCGGCTGCCGCAGTAAAGCTGCCGAGCAGCACGCCTTTGCCGGTGCTGCCATAGCCGGTGCTGGGATACGAAATCTGGCATATTGGCAAATCGGTGAATGTGATGCCGCCGTAGATCGCTTCGTCCTGCTCCCAAAAACGTCGTTTGAATTGCAGACCAGTCTTAACGGCTGAAGCGTAGGGCACGGCGTTGACGGCGGCTGCCATGGGTGCACCCACCGTCATATTGATCTGACTCAAAATCGACAGCGGTATCGTGCAAAGGCACCAGTCGGCCGTGGCATGCTGCGAGATGCCGCCGCGCTGCGAGTCGATGTAGCTCACCGTGACTCCGCGCGCGTCCTGATGAATATCGGTGACTTTGGCGTTGTAGCGGATCAGATCGCCGAGCGCCTTTTGGTACGCCTTGCCGATCATGCCCATGCCGCCGACAGGCTGAAAAATGGACGACTGCCAATCGTATTCCTGTCCGCTGGTCAAGGTTTGCCACAAACCCGCCTTTAGGATCTGGTCGAGCTGCATCGGCTTGGAAGGCGCCGGGGTGCTCGACAAACCACCCCCCGGAGGCTGATCGTAGCCGCGACGCTCGCTGCTACGTATGCCTTGCCTGTAGCGGTAAGACTCGTCCAGTGCGCCCCAGTGCTTCAATGCCTCCAGCAGCATCTCCGCATCTTCCTTGGAAACCGACTGATCGAGCTTTCCCTGCTGCGTAGTCTTGGCCAGCAGCTCAGCCACGTGGCCGTGAAAATCAGCCTGCACTTCCCGAAAGCGTTGCGGCTTTCCTCCGAAGTGTTGGCTCGAGTGGATGTACGCGCCGTAGTTGACTTGCACAAACGGTTCGAGCGCCACCCCAAGGCGCCGACAATAGTCGAGGAGGGCTTGATGATGGTGCGGAATCCGCCAAGGGCCCGGGTTCAAGTAAAGGCCGGGATCGAAGCGGCATTCCTGCGTCGTGCCATCAAGTTCCGCGAAACGGTCGCCCCCATAGATGGACCAGTTGCGGCCGCCGGCTCGTTCGCCATATTCGAGAATCTGCACGTGATAGCCGGCATCGCGCAGTTCCAGTGCAGCAGTCATGCCTGCGACTCCGGCGCCCAGAATCAAAACCGATGCCCCTTTTGGATCACCTGAGAGTTTGATGGGACCGGTGTACTTCGATTGTGCGGCGAATCCGAGTGTCGCCATTGCGTTGTACATCGCGGTGGCGCCCGCTGCAGCGCCAATCATGGAAAATAGTCGGCGGCGATTGAACTGCCCGGAAGAACTGCCGTGCATTACGCTGTCATTTCCGTTCGATACCTGTGTCGACAACCGTTGATCGATACTACACGGCACAACACACGTCGTACAAGGATTAGCCCGTCGGCACTGCATAGATTCGCAGATCAGCAACGATGCGCGCCGTCGCGTAGCGGCCGGAATTCTGACTGCGTGGAAAAGCCCACGTCACGCCGACCAAGCCGACCCGCGGATCACGCTGCAAAAGTTGCCGCGCTTGAAGGTCGGGTCCTTGTCCGCAAGAACGTCGGTCTTGACGTTGCCGAATGTCGTATCCACCCAACGGTGGGATCAGAAAGCCATCCAGAATCGGGTTGATTTCTTCCGCCGCCGTTTCGTGAAACAGCTTCGGCGCGTCCTCCGCGCGAGTGGCGCCTTCACCGGGCGTTATGTCGCGGCGAAAAAACGTACAATCGCGAGATTATTTGCCGTGTATCGGCCCCTGTCAGGATAGACGTAATGCAGGCCCCATTATTTGGTCAGGTACCGTGATTCTATGTTAGTTCTTCGCTCCCTCATTTTTTCGATTCTGTTCTATGGCCTTTTCGCCCTCAGCGCAGTGGCGGCCGCTGCGATCTCGCTCATTTCGCCGAAATCATTGCCGCCGTTCACTAGATTCTGGTCGCGTACATGGCTGGCCCTGTACCGCACAGTCTGCGGCGTCACTTATGAAGTACGAGGTAAGGAAAACGTGCCACAAGGGGGTTGCCTCCTAGCTGTGAAGCATCAGTCCGTCTGGGATACCTGTGCGCTGTTCGCCATCTTTGATCGCCCGGTTTACGTATTGAAAAGCGAACTGATGTTCATACCATTTTTCGGATGGGCTCTGGCGCGTCTCGGTTGCATTCCCGTCAAACGCGGCACAGGTAAAAGCGCGCTGGACAACATGGTCCGCGGGACGCGCATCGCGTTGACGCAAAGCAAGCAGGTGGTGATTTTTCCGGAAGGGACGAGAACGATGGTGGGGCAAGCGGCGAATTACAAGACCGGCATCAGCCATTTATATACGGCTCTGGAGGTAGCATGCATCCCAGTCGCTTTAAATTCAGGAACGCTCTGGCCACGACGTAAATTTCTGCGTCCGCCGGGAACCATTCGTGTTGAGGTACTTCCTCCGATCCCACCGGGGTTGGGCCGCAAAGAGATGTTTGATCTTTTGGTTTGCAAAATAGAGGACGCCTCAGACCGTTTGTGTAGGGCCGAAAGATCGAACAAATAACGCCATTGGTTTCGCTCTTAGTCCCCGTTCAGAATCACAATCTATTCCGGGCTGCATGTCGCCAGTGCAGGATCCCGGTGCCGCGAGGCACGGACGTTACAAGTGGCCGGCCGGCGACTTGATAAAATCAACGAATGCGCGCAGCGGCGCGGGCAGGAGGCGCCGGCCGGGATAGTAGAGAAAAGGCCCCGAGAAGCGCTGCCACCACGGTTCCAGAACGGGCTCGAGGGCACCGCTGTCGAGATGCGGGCGCAGCCAATCCTCGAAGAGGGACATGATGCCGGTGCCGGCGATTGCCGCTGCGACCGCAAGATCAGTTGCCGCACCGAACTGCACGAGCAGCGGACCTGAAGGATCCACCCGCACCACCTCGCCGTCGCACTCGAACTCCCACGGCGGCATCGCCCCGCTGCTGAAGCGGCCGCGCAGACAGGCGTGATTGAGGAGGTCGCGCGGATGCTGGGGTCGGCCGTAACGATCGAGATAGGCGGGCGATGCGGCAGTCGCGAAGCGCTGGACGCGCGGCCCTATCGGCACCGCAATCATGTCTTGTTCCAACCGTTCGTCGTAGCGGATGCCCGCATCGCACCCGGCCGCAAGAACATCGACGAAGCTATCGTCGGCAATCACCTCCAGTCGGATTTCGGGATACGCGGCAAGGAAGGGCGGAACGATCGCGGGCAGCGCCAAGCGCGCAGCGCTGACCGGGACATTGAGCCGAAGAGTGCCCGCTGGGCGGTTACGAAAACCATTCACGACGTCAAGGGCTGCTTGTACCTCGTCCAACGCGGGTCCGAGCCGTTCGAGCAAGCGTTGCCCCGCCTCGGTCGGGACGACGCTTCGCGTCGTGCGATTGAGCAGCCTGACACCGAGCTGGGTTTCCAGCCGACGCACGGCCTCGCTAAGCCCAGAGGCGCTGCTGCCACTCGTACGCGCGCCGTCGCGGAAGCCCTTGGCGCGCGCCACGGCGAGGAAGGCATTCAGATCAGTAAGATTGCTCTCCATTGTTCGTCATCTCGCACAGCCTGTGCGGATTATAGCCAATTATCGAACGAGCGGGCGACGACTAGCATGACTGCACGTAAATCCCTGAGGAGGTTCAATCAAGTCCAGCATCAATAAATCCGGCACCTGTAGGCTCGGCAACCGAATGGTGAAGCGCCTTGGCTACGGTGCTATGCAACTCGCAGGGCCCGGCGTATTCGGCCCACCCAAGCATCATGATGCGGCGTTGACCGTGCTGCGCGAGGCCGTTGCCACCGGAGTCAATCACATTGACACCGCCGACTTCTACGGCCCGCACGTCACCAACCAGATCATCCGCGAAGCGTTGGCGCCCTACCGCGACGATCTCGTCATCGTCACCAAGATCGGCGCCCGGCGCGGCGCGGATGGGTCATGGATCCCGGCCTTTTCGCGCGAAGAACTGACTCAGGCGGTCGGCGATAACCTGCGCAATCTGGGCCTCGACGTCCTGGACGTGGTCAACCTCCGGGCCATGTTCGATGTCCATGGCCCCGCCGAAGGATCGATCGAGGCGCCGCTCACCGTCCTGGCCGACCTCCAGCGGCAGGGCTTGGTGCGTCATATCGGGCTGAGCAACGTCACTCCCGCGCAGATCGCAGAAGGACGCCGCATCTGCGAGATCGTCTGCGTGCAGAACCACTACAATCTCGCGCATCGGACCGACGACACCCTGATCGACGACTTGACCCGGCAGGGCATCGCGTATGTGCCGTTCTTCCCGATCGGCGGCTTCTCGCCGCTGCAGTCCGACACACTGAACTCCGTTGCCACCCGTCTCAACACTACACCGATGGTCGTCGCCCTGGCGTGGCTGCTCCAGCGCTCACCGAACATTTTGCTCATCCCAGGTACCTCATCCGTCGCCCATCTGCGCGAGAACGTCACCGCCGCTGCGCTGACCCTTTCCGATAGCGAGCTGAGCGAACTGGACGGGATTGCCGCATGAACTCGATCAACACGGTAAGTCCGTTGACATCGCGACGATGTCCGCGCCCTGCCCGACTTCCTCTACTTTTCCACCGATGTCCGTTTTCAGCGGGCGTTTCCGTTATTCCTATCGAGTGCAATATTTCTCGTCGCTGTTGACGCGATCCATGAATCACAATTACGGAGCGGCCATGATCAATCGTACGTCCAGATCAGTTTTGGCAATGGGGATTACATTAATTCTTGCGTCTGGTGCGGCCGTTGCAGGCGAAGGAGATGACGGCTCGCACGCGTGCGCGGGTTTGCCGGGTCACCAACAGCTTCAGACGGCACTCGAGGGCGCGCGCGCTTCAAGCAATGGGGGATTCAATCTGGATATGTGGGCCACCGTGGTCAATCGCGACGGAGTGGTCTGTGAAGTTGCCTTCACCGGCACGAACCGCGGGTCGCAATGGCCGGGCAGCCGCGTGATCTCGGCACAGAAAGCCAATACCGCCAATTCCTTCAGCCTTCCGACGCTTGCCTTGTCCACCGCGGATCTGTATTCCGCTGTGCAGCCCGGTGGCACACTTTACGGACTGCAGCACAGCAATCCGGTTGACACGGCGGTGGCCTACCATGGCCCGGCCGCGAAATTCGGCCAGGAAGACGATCCGATGGTCGGCCACAGAATTGGCGGTGTGAACGTCTTCGGAGGCGGACTTGCGCTCTACGATTCCAAGGGCGTGCTTATCGGAGGGGTCGGTGTGAGCGGCGACACATCCTGTGCCGATCACAACATCTCCTGGCGCACCCGTCATGCACTGAACCTCGACTTTGTGCCGAACGGGGTGAGCGCACAGAGCGACGACAACATCAACTATCAGGGTCTCGTTCCAGTGCCTAGTCTGGCGAACGACTTCTCCCACCCGATCTGCAGAATCGGGGGCGTGGATGGTGTGTCGGCGATCAGCAGGACCATGCTGCCAGCTATCCAAAAGGTGCCTCACTGAACTAGATTCGCGGCCCGCAGGGACGCGAGCCGTGTACGTTATCGTCGGAGCGGCCGGAACGACCAATTGGCGTCACGTATACCCGCGAAACAGCGCACACAACCTGAACGCATCCTTTGAAAGCGGAATCCGTTTCGCGCTGCAATAGCGGGTGGTCTGCTTCAGCAGTTCCTTGATGTCGCGTCCGCTCGCTTTCGGATACGCGATCGTCAGCTCTTCGATCGGCAGAAAAACGGCGCGTTATCTGAGGAAGAATTCGATCGCCGTGCCGACGATGACCGGCTGGATCGCATGCAAACCGTTGAATTCGACGTACTGCACGTCATAGCCGGCCGCCTTCAGCTTTGCGGCGTTCACACGGCCGCTGGTCTCGATCGGCAGTTGTTCGTCTATCATGCCATCGTCTCGCGCGACATCTCTAGAAATTCATGGCTGGTGATTTCTGACAACTGATGTCATGATTTAGCTGGAGCTTTAATTATTTCGCGGCGCACCTGCCGTTTCGACCTGACCAGAGCCGCGGAATCAGCATCGGCGTCCGCGCACGGTAGTCGACATACACATTCCCGAATGCAGCTACCAGATCTCGCTCCTCGAGGCGAATGGCGATCAGGATGTAAGCCGTGGTGGCTAACGCAAAGATCAGGTGCGCCACCGTCATGGTCGGTGCCGCCCAGAAGATCGTCAGCCAGCCTATGTAGAGAGGATGGCGTACCAGCTTATAAAGGCTAGGCGTGCGGAACACGGGCGCACGGTAGGCCTTGTTGGAGAGACGCCGCCACACCTGCTTCAATCCGAACAGATCGAAGTGATCGATAAGGAAGGTTGTATATAGGAGAAGCAGCCATCCGAAGACATACAGCCCGATGACCGAGTTACGGGCGATGCCTTCCGGAACGCTCCAGACGACGCCACCGATCGGCTGCCAGAATACGTACAGCGCCGCCAGCGCAAGCGAACTCGACAGCACATAGGTGCTCCGTTCGGCGGCCTCCGGCACAATGCGCTTCCACCAAGCCTTGAACCCCGGCCGCGCCATGCCGCTGTGCTGAATCGCAAATGCGGCCAACAGACTCAAGTCCACCGTCAGTGCGTGACGAAGAGTCGATATCGGGACACTGTCCAAGCTCGTCGGCGTCAGAAAGCCGCCGATGAAGCCAATGCCATAGAGAAATACGGCGAAAAAGATCACATAGCTTAAGACCCCGTAAGCAAAAATTCCGATGCGGGACATTTGCGACTCCTTTTTTGACAAGTTGAAGGTGTCATATGGTGCCGAGGACTGCCGCTTGGCGAATGGGGCGGGGACCCCCATCTTTTATGTGTTGGGTATCTATTTTTCCAGAAGTCCGCGATTGCGGGCAGCGGCAGCGGCTTCCCGCCTGGTCGGGGCATCAAGGCGAGCCATGATCGCCGAGACGTGATGCTCCGCGGTCTTGGCCGAAATGCACAAGCGAGAGGCGATTTCGGTGTTGCTCAAGCCTTCGTCGACCAGACCCAGAACTTGAACCTGGCGACGAGTCAGTCCCGCCGAATTAGCGCGGGTCACCCCAATGGGACCGCGTGGAACTGCGCGCGCCCCGCCGGCACGCATCTGCCGCCGCAAGCGCGCCGCCGCAAGCACAGCTCCCAAGCGATCGAAAATTTCGAGCGCCTGACGCTGAGCGGCATCGTCTCCGGCGCTCAACGCCAGCGCTTCCTCATACGGACGACCAAGCGCCCGCCAGCCAGTAGCTGCCTCGCGCCAACTGCCCTCGCAATGCTCTCGAAATGGAGTAGCCAATCTGGCCGTTCCTGCAACCGGTTCACCCAACATGTAGAGCCACAGAGCTGAATCCTCAGCGACCCAATGCGAGCTTCGCTCTTCGGCCAGCGTGTGCACCTCGCGAAGGAGCGACCTTGCTTCGTCAGTCGCCCGTGTAGGCACAGACGACTCCAACCACGCGCTCTCGGCCACGATCGTCGCGATGTACACACTGCGCTGCAGTTCGGCCATGGTGGCTGAGAGACGGCGAGCCGCCTCGAGAGGTGTCTCGGCATCTTGATCGCCGCGCCGGACGCGCAGACGCGCAAGCGTGATCAGCGCGGGAAAGCGGTACACGTCGGCCGCGTAAGTCCGGCTACAAATCTCTAGAGCTTCTTCCTCCGCACCCCCCCAATCGCCCTGGTCGAGTCGAATCATGGTTCGCCAGCCACGCAGATACCCCTCCCAATGAGTCAGCTCGAGTGCCGACGCGTACGAAACACCGCGATCGATATATTCCAGTGCAGCCCGATAGTCGCGACGCCAATAATGAGTGCACGTCAGGTTGCACGACGCGCGCTCCACATGATCGTGGAACTTGCCGGCGACGGCCAATTCGAAGCTTTCCTCCAACTCGACACAGTTCCCTGAACCGACGTCATCCGCTTTTGCCGAACCGATGTTGCCCAGGGCGTGAATGATGATTTCCCTTTGCCCCAACCGTCTCGCCAGTTCGAGCGCGCGCTCGCCCCAGGTGATCGCGAGGTCCATACGGGAGGCGAGCATGTCGAGCTGCGATTGATGCGAATAAGCCCAGGCGAGTTCGGGTCCGGGCGGCGCTGTTTGCAGTACAGCGATCGCTTCTTCGATAAACCGTTCGGCCTCGGCGCGGAGGCCGCACATCCACGCGAATCGCGTCAAGCGGGTAAGGTCCCGCCCCAACCCAAGCGTGTCGTTTGCGCGCCGCCTGAGCTCAGCGGCCTCCGTCATTGAAATCACGGCGATGTCGGCCCCGCCCATGAGATAGGCTTGTTCGGCGTAATGCTCCAAGACTTCTACGACAAGCACAGGGTCGAGGGCATCGCGATGGCGAAGCACTGCCGCAAAGTGGGCCGCGGCTTCGCGTGGTGCGCCGGCACGAGCAGCTTCCTCTCCAGCGCGATGCGCGAACTTCAGCAACGCTACCACATCTGCCGCTCGCTCCGCGTGGTGCGCAATCTCGCTCGCGCGTGCATCGGATCGCCGCTTCAACACGTCGACCACTTTCTGGTGCAAGGCTCGCCGCCGTGCCGGCGCAATCGACGCTTCGATCGCGCGGCGGGCGAGCTCATGGCGGAATTGCACTATTCCTCCTTCGAGGGAAAGCATGCCCTTCTCCACGCACTCGTCCAGACCGCCGTCGATCGCACCTTTTACCAGATCGGCGACGACTGCGGTTTCCGCATGGCGGGGGAATATGGATACCGCATCGAGCACAACCCGAGCCGAGTCCGGCAGGCGCGACGCCCGTGCGAGCGTCGAATCGCGCACCGCATCGGTGGGCACATCGCCGTCCACCGCGAGCGCCTCGGTCACCAAAAACGGATTACCCGCGGTCAAGGCGAACACCTCCTCGCCGCTCCGCCCACGCTTCGCAGCAAGACTGGTGACGGCAGCCAGGGAGAGGGGCGCCAGGGTCATGCGCTCCATGTTTCCAGCCGGCACTTCGCCAAGGAGGTTCCGCACGGGGGAGCGCGCGTCCACTTCCTCGTCGCGATACGTGATCAAGATCAATGCACGTACTCGGGCAATGCGCCGACCGAGAAAGCGGATCAGATCCAACGTCGCCGTGTCGGCCCAATGAACGTCCTCGATGACGAGCAGGGATGGCTTGGCACCATTGGATAGGAGGCGCAACAGAGACTCGAAAGAGCGAATGTGATCCGCGCCGAGATCGAAAGATTCGCCGCTGGCGCGAGCGATGTCCCGCAGCGGCAGCAACACCTCGGGCGTCGATAGGTTTTCGCAGGCACCCCAATACATCCGCGCAACCTGAGCATGATTGGCGACAAATCGCTCCGTCAGCGCCGTTTTGCCGGCGCCTGCCTCGGCCGCGATCGCGATAATCCGCCCCCTGCCTTCGCGCGCATGTGCGAACGCATCCACTAACCGTCGCAGCTGTTCATCGCGCTCGAGCAGGTCGATAGCCGCATCCCTCATCTGTCGCAAATCGGTCAGTCTCTATTGTGTACCGTCGAGGTCGCCGAATGCACCTTGTCCCGCCATTTTCGTCGTGGGCCACGTAGGGCAACAGGACAATTTCCTCTACCGTTCAGTCCAAGCGCGACTCACGTCACTCCGTGACGAAGCCGCCGCTACGCTGGCCGGCGACGTCACAAAGTAAAGCAATGCAGCGGCAAAGAAGCCCACGAAATAGCCAACGTCCGCGCCACCCAGCCAGCGCGTGATCGGGCCCGTGTAAAGATCAGTCGACGAGAAGAGCGCCATCGTCGAGGCGGTTACGAGCACAAAAATCGTGGCGCCGCGTCGCCATCCGTCGGGTTTGGCTCGTTCGTCGCCGCGACGCTGATGCCAATCAACGAGCACGATGCCGACCCATGGCGCGACCCAATATCCGAGGAGGAATAGATAGCTCTCATAGAGGGAGGAGAATTGACCGGCACCGATGAGTGCGAGGACGAACGCCGCTGTTGCCGTGAGCGCCGCCGACACATTACGCGGAAGGCGAATGCCGGCCGAAATGAGACTGTAGGCGCTCGTGTTGAGGCTGAGCGAATTCGACGTGATCGACGCGATGATGAACGCGATGAGCGCAACCGGTCCGACCGATCCGGTGAGCTCGACGATACCTTGAATGACACTTAACGCCGTCGTGTCATGGAAATGGCTCGCGGTTAGGATGCCCAGAGACTCGGTGATGAGCGCGGATGAGGACAGACCGAGGAAGCCCAGGAAAAAAATGCGCCTTTTCGAGGTGAGCCGCGGAAGGTAGCGCGTGTAGTCCGAGGCATAAGGTGCCCAACCCAGCGTATAACTCGCGACCAACGCCACACCCAGAATGAAGGCGCTGATGCTGAACGGATGCGAAGTTGTCGCAATCGCGCCGCCCTTCTCGACAGCAAGTATGCCGGTAACGGTAAAGGTCAGTAAGAGCACGTATCCGAGGTACTTCTGCAACGCCTGAACGAGATGATGTCCACGTACACCTGCGAAGCCTTGCACCGTACAAAGGATCAGAAGCGCTACCCAGTAGGGCAAATGCAGACCCATGGGCGCGACCAGCGTCAGGAGGGCGACGGAAGCGGGGACGTTGTTCACGGCATTCCAACCCACGCCACCCGCCCACGTCAGAACGGCAGGCAAACGCATCCCCGCTTTGCCAAAGGAAAACCGTGAGGTTCCGATCTGAGTGTAGCCGCTACCGGGTCCCATCACGGCGGCGAGCGCTGGAGGGACGCCCCCAATGATATTGCCGATAATGGTAGCGATCAGCGCCGACCAAAAATCGAGGCCGGCATCGATCAACAAGATGCCGACGATCAATCCGGACGGCAAAATATTCGGCGAGAAATGACTCCAAAATACCCGATCGAGGGCCATCGACTGTTGCCCTTCCGGCACACCGAACTCGACGATGTCGACTTGCGTGTCCTCTTCGCGAAAATTCGGGTTCTGCATCATCCCGGGCGTGCTAGGGCGCGCGTCCATCGTCACATCGCCGGGGGGACCCGATATCACTTCCCGCGCACCCGATCCGACACTTTTGCGTGCGGCCGTCGCGTCGGATTTCGTCTTCGCCACGAACACCTAACATTCGCAAGCAGTCGTCGGCGGATAATCATCGCGGGGCGATCTGCCCCATACGACGGTCGATGCGTGTTCCCAGTCGGCCACTTATGTCGACGAATCCTGCGTGTATGAGCTGAGAAGACGTGACTGAAGATAATTGCGATATTCGATCGGGGGGTACTTCGGTGGGTTTTCGGCGGAGATGCACGATGGTAGGCACGCGATCGGCGTATCGGGATCCGGATCGCCGAAGAGAACGACGGAATATCGCTCTCGTCGACTCAAGTTCACGACCCGATGCAGGGTGGAAATATAGGCATCGTTGCTCCAGCGCATGAGGCAGTCGCCGATGTTGCAAACGAAGGCATCCGGATTTGGCTGGACAGGCAGCCATGCGCCATCGCGCGTACGGACTTCGAGGCCGCCTGCATCATCTTGGGCGAGCAGCGACAATATCCCGAAATCGGTGTGAGGCGCGGCCCCATGCAACCCCCCATCGAACGTCCCCGGGTGGGGCGGATAGCGAAGGAGACGCAGAACCCCAAGCGGCCGATCGTAGAATTTCTCGAAGAAGCGTTCCTCGGCTCCGAGATCGAGCGCGATTGCGCGGTGCACGTTGACGGCGAGGCCCATGAGCGTATGCCAATAACCGACGAGCGTTTCGCGAAACGTCGGTAACGCGGAAAGCTCCGGCCAAAGATTAACATCGCGAAACGGCTCGCGCGCCAGCACCGACGGGTGGTCCGGCGCGAAGTCGGGCCCGATGTCAAACGACTCCTTAGCATCTGCAGGATGCGCCGGATCAAATTTTTCGTAGCCGTAGCGCGAGTAGCCGCGATAAATCGGCGAGCGCTCGATGGAAACGCCCTCCTTTACCGACGCCGACGATTCAAAGAAGACGCGCGCCGCTTCGAACACGGCGCGTGTGCGCTGGCGTGAGATTCCGTGGTTGACGATCGAAAAGAACCCGATCTCTCTGGCCGCAGCGCCGATTTTCTTCGCTACGGCGATGACATCGCCAGTCGATCCGCCAACGAGGGCGCCGACATCGATCGTGGGTACGGGCGCGATGGTGTTTAACACAGTGGGGTTCACACGTCGGGAGAATTTCGGGTGTCGGGCCTTCGATCATAGGCGGGGCTAACGGTACGCGCAACCGGCCTTCAAAGGGACTCGGTCGCAAACGTCTCGCTCGTCTTTGTTTGGGCCAGATGAAAATCCGGGATCGATAGCACCGAGCGCGATGCGCGGCTTGCCTTCAAAGTTCCGCTCGGCAAGCATAGGGTCGGGAACGCCAACACGGTTGATAAAAGGGATTTTCATTATGACAAGGACGTACTGGAGGGTGGGTGTGTTCCGCGTCTGGGCGACTTTGACACTGCTTGGGCTGGTTGCCGCCGGTTGTGGCGGCGGCGGCGGTTCCTCTCCGACCCCGACATCGACAATGCTTCAGCCATCAAGTTTTGCTTCCAGGACCCGTGGTTTCCAGCGCGCCAAAGTGTCTCCGGCGGCAACCACATCGCGCCCTGCTCGACTTCGGTCGTCCACGAGGCTTATGCGAAGGCGACCGGCCCGTATCGACGGCCCTCCGTGAGCGAGCAGACTCCCCGCTGCGCGTCCTAGCGCATCGGGCTCACGACATCGTTCGCCGGCTGTGCGAAGTGGGTGGCAACATAGCGCCCGACGTCGCGCCCCATCGCGGTCCCGACTCTCGCGGACGACCGGTAATGAAATCCCGCCCAGACACGTGCATTCGCCACCTCTTGTGTGAAAGCGTCGAGAGAAGGCCAGCGATGCGTAATTCCCGGTGTCGTCGGACTGGTGAGCCAAATTTCCGGGATGTCCTGGAGCCCGCCGTAGGACTCAATCAGAGCGGCGGCGGCTCCGCTCAGAATGCAATGGGCACAGGGGTATTCCGGGTGCATCGGCGTCGCATCGAGCGGCTGCCACAGCGGATCGATCTCGGTGGCAGGGTTACCGTCGATATCGCCATTGCGGATCGCAGTGATTGGGCGCCAGAATTCGTAGCGATACTTGGCGTCGAACACGGCGATATAGGCGTCGGTCAGGCCGGCGGCAAAACATGCCATAAATCGAGCGCTGTCAACCAGCTTCATGCGGCGCGCGGCGATGATCTGGCGGGCAATCGGGTGATAGGCCTGCGGCCCTGTCATCAACCAGAATTTTGCGGTCTCCGTCTGCTCGGACGTGCGCACCATACTGTCGCGCGCGCCGTACGCCTTGACCTCTTTATAGTCCGATGTCCATTCCTGACTGGTCAGCGCGACCGGCGGGCCCGGTCGAAACTGGTCCGGGCGCTCAAGCACGAATGGGCGAAGCTTCGGCCATGTCGCCGCGACCATTGTCGGAGTCGGTACATACACGCCCGGCTGCGTACGTGGGCGGTAAGCGTCGCCACCGGTTGCGCCATCTGGGGCACGCGAGTCGAAGACCCGGAGCGCGACTCGTTCGCCGAGAAGCACGCCCTTGGCTATCTCGTCAGGCGTGGCCGAGAGTCCCTTTATGTAATCACCCAGCGCCGACTTGAAGTCGGCGGCGGTCTGCGGATGCAACTTCTCAAGCGCGGTTGCCGCCGCACTTGCGGCCGCGGCCTCCGGAGACGCCCCGCCGAAACCGTCCTCGCGATCTAGATAAGGGCGATACTGTCGGGCAAGGGAATTTACCGCATCGAACATGGCAAGATCGACGATCGCCAGTTCACGTTCACCTAGCGCCGCTGGCGAGGCCACGGCTGACGCTTTTGCGTCCCAGTCGGTAACGACGTCTGCGTGACACGGCCGCGCCAAGCTGCCCAGGACGGTGAGCACCACGAACAGGATCGCTCGCTGTGTACGCGGCAGCCGGAAACTTTCGTGCGTTGTCATGGTGGCACCTCCATTGCGAGAAACATTAACGGACGGCTGCTACGCTGATCCCTGCGAGCTTGGCGCTCAAGTACAATAACTGTACTGGCAGCATGGGGCAAACTATGCTCGGACCACGATCTCTTGCGACTCGAGGTGTGCGCGATGGACGGCTACGGTCAATACTGCCCGCTCGCGAAGGGCGCCGAAGTGTTCGCAGAACGTTGGACGCCCTTGATTTTACGGGAACTGTTGCGGGGCAGCACGACGTTCAATGATTTGCATCGCGGCGTGCCGAGGATGTCGCGCTCCCTGCTCAGCATCCGTTTGAAAAAGCTGGAAGTCTGCGGTGTCGTGAAGCGGCGCCTGCGGAGCACTCACTATGAGCTGACGCCAGCCGGCCGCGAACTCGGGCCGGTGGTGACACAACTGGGCACCTGGGCGCAACGCTGGTACCGCTCGACATTCAGCGGCGCCGAACTCGATGCCGGCGTGCTCATGTGGGACATGCGATGCACGGTGGACGCGAACGCGCTGCCGGCGACCCGCACGATCGTGCAGATTATATTTGCGGACTTGCCGGCCAGTTCACGCTCTTGGTGGCTCGTCAATGCGGACGGCGAGGTTGACCTTTGCCCGGTTGACCCTGGCGAAGAGCCCGCATTACAGATTCGGACGACATTGCGAGCGATGACTCGCGTGTGGATGGGAGATCTCGCCATCGGACCGGCTCAGCAAAGTGGCCAGCTCACGGTGGTCGGACCACGTAACCTGAGGCGGTGCATTTGGAGTTGGTTGCGGCTCAGCCCCTATGCCCCGATTACCAGGGCACGTCGTACGCCGCCCACGAATTCGACCGGACCGGAACGAAAACAGCCGCTGGTGAACGGCTAAAATGGTTTGGAAATCTCGATCGCGCGCATCCTCAAGCGGCGCAGAGAGTGTGGGAATCACACACATTATTTGTCGAAATCGCCGCGTGTGACTGTATGTGTGAATACCGGGACAACTTGGGGATGTGTGAGGACACGAGACCGCCGCCAAATCACCACGACCTGGATTATGCGACGCAGCGGGACTGATGGAGTCGATCCGTCTCGAGCCGCACCGGCGATCATTGCTCGCCTCCGGTCCGGCAAGCCAACCGGCCTCGCTCTCCTGTCGCTATGGCTTTTGGTTCAGCCGCATAGCGCCTGGGCGCAGGCGCCGTTCTACACCGACGACACCGGCGTCGCCGATCCCGGCATGCTGCACGTGGAAGCATCCGATGAACTCGACGCACTGCAGTCCATGCAATACCCCGATCTGCGCCAGAACACCGCGACCCTGAAGACCAACGTCGGTCTGCCCCATGGCCTGGAACTCGATCTCGATTTCCCGTACATCAGCATCGACCGATCCTCCGTCACATCGAGCTCCCGGGGCATCGGCGACACGAACCTCGGCGTCAAGTGGCGGATTCGCGAAGGGTCCGCCACATCCCACAGTCCTGCGCTGGCGGCGAGCTTCTACACGGAGTTTCCCACCGGTGATTCGCGACAAAACCTTGGATCGGGCTTGATCGACTACTGGCTCAATTTGATTGCCCAGGTGCCCGCGTCGGACCGGACCCGCATCACCGTCAATCTCGGCATTCTGTTCGCTGGCAACACCAGCACCGGAGTCGTCGGGATTGAGACCACGCGAGGACACGTCTACACGGGCGGGCTGTCCGTCCTGTGCGATGTGAGTTCCCGCCTCACCCTTGGCGGCGAGGTGTACGGAGGCATCGCGGATACCGTCGGCCTCGGCAGAACGCAGCTGCAGACCATGCTGGGTGCGCAATATGCGGTCCGCGAGGGTCTCTCCCTGTATGTCGGCCTGATCGCCGGCACCTACACCGCGAGCCCGCGGTTGGGCGGCGTGATCGGCTTCGCCGTCGATTTTCCGCACCTGTTCTACGCACCCGACCGCAGCGCTCCGCAACGCTCGGCCCGCGCGCCCGGCGACACCCGGTCCCACTTATTTCTACCATCGACAGGAGATTTCCATGACTTGTAATCCCGACGTGCTCAAGAGCGTGCCGCTATTCGCCCTGCTCGACGCGGAGGAGAGCGCCGTGCTCGCGGCGCAGGTCGAACTCAAGGAATTCGCCCCGCGCGAGCGGATCTACAAACAGGGACAGCCCGGAGGCCAGGCCTACGTGTTGCTCTCCGGACGGGTCCGCGTCACCACGGTCGATGAGGATCATCAAGAAGTGGTGGTGGACGAGCCCGGCTGCGGCGAATTCTTCGGCTTCGCCTCCATGCTCGAGCAGACGCCCCACCACACCAACGCCGTCGCGATGGAACAGACGTCCTGTCTGGAAATATCCCGGGACGACATCGCGGTCCTGTTGGGACGCAAGCCGCTGGCGGGGATGGATCTGCTCACGTCGCTCAGCCGGCAATTGCACGCGTCTCAGGAGCTCATCCGCATGCGGGCCAGCCGCAATCCGAACGAACTCATCGAAGAAGAGGCCACGGTGGGCGAACGGGTCGCCGACCAGGTGGCGCGCTTCGGCGGCTCGTGGACCTTCATCATCACCTTCGGCGTCCTGATGACCATTTACACGACGATCAATATCCTCCTGGGCGCCAAGGCCTGGGATGCTTATCCCTTCATCCTTCTCAATCTGTTCCTGTCGATGCTCGCCGCGCTGCAGGCGCCGGTGATTATGATGAGCCAGAATCGCCAGGACACCAAAGACCGCTTGCGCGGCGAGCTCGACTTCGACGTCAATAGGCGCGCCGCTTCCGACATTCAGGGCTTGGCGCGCAAGCTGAACCAGCTCGATGAGAAGATGGACGACATCGGTACGATGCTGCGCCACCAGGAAACGGGTGCGCTCCGGCCATGAGCAAGCAGGCGCTTACTGCCTCGAGTCTGTTCTCGCTCTTCTGATGCGGGACGTGGGCAGCAGTCGGTCGATGACGGCAATGCCGCGGTCCGACCGGCCTTTGACGGCCAAGACCGGGCGTTGCTGGTCCCGAAATCGTCGCCCCGAAGCTGCCGCCTGCATTTCGCAGTGCGCTCGCCTGCCAAGAACGTTCCGCAGGAATTGCGGTCAACGCATCGGTCTTCGTGTCAGTCAGTCAGCGGCCACGCTGCGCCAACCGATACGCTCCACCAACTCGCGGAATTTCGCGTCGGAATGCAGGTCCGCGAAGGAGGGCTCGCGAGTCAGCTCGATGAGATCCGGGTTGTGTTCCCGATAGGCTCTCTCCAGCCATTCGAACGCTCGCTGCTTGTCGTCGATCGCCCCATAGACTCTTGCGACGTTGTACGGCGAAACATAGCGGTCACCAGTTTCGCCGAGTTCCTTCGCGATCCTCTCCATGGCGAGCTTGTTTCCCGTGACAGCGTGTGCTTGCGCCAACCCCGCCAGAGCCTCGGTGCTGCCTCCGGAATGGATCACTGCCTGCCGCATCGCATCGCATCGATCGCTTCGTTCGGCAGGTTCTTCTGCAGGCACACGAGCCCCATGCGCAGATATGACACGTAGTGGGTGGGGTCGATTTCGAGCCCTCGCCGCAAGGCTACCAGCGCGCCATCGTAGTCGTGAGCCAAATAGCGAATCATTCCAACCGAGGCGTTGATCACGGAGTTTAGCGGATCCAACTCCAAGCCGTGTTCCACTCTACCGACCGCTTCCCGAGTCCTGCCCATCGCCATGAGGTATTCCGCGTACCAGTAGTGCGCGATGGCATATCCGGGATCGAGCTCCACCGCTTGCCGGAAATCACTCTCTAGGCCCACCCAATCCCAGTCGTGCAAGCGTACGTGGGCAAGCGACGCATATCCTTCCCCGAGCTCTGGTTGTAACCGCACCGCTTGTCTAGCCGCAGCCTTGGCTTTGTGGAACGACTCGACGGCGGGAGTCATACCTCGGCAGGCGAGCATCGTATGGGCATCGGAGATCCCGTCATAGGCAGCTGCGAAGCTTGGATCGTACCGAAGTGCTTCTTCGAAGCACTCAATGCTCTTGCGTATGCCCTCTTCTGTACGCCTGTACCAAAAATGGCGACCCCGAAGATACAACTCGTACGCCTGCGAATTGATCGACCGCGTCTTGTCTGGGTCCAAGCGCCGCTGCTGATGCGGTGTCAACCTGATTTGAATTTCCCGCGCGACCGCCCGGGCCACTTCCGCCTGCACCTCGAGCACATCGTGAAGGCCTCGCTCGTAACTCTGAGCCCACAGGTGCGATTCATCGCTGACCCGGATGAGCTGGGCCGTGATGCGCACACGCTCTCCTACCCGGCGCACGGAACCTTCCAGGACATGAGACACCCCAAGCTCGGTACCGATCTGCGCGATGTTTTTCGTAGTCGACTTGAACTGCATCGCTGAGGTTCGCGCGATCACTCCGAGGCGCTCTGGGCTCAACCGGGCCAGCTCGGTGATCATTTCCTCAGTCAGCCCTTCGCTGAAATAGTCGTATCTCTCGCCTGCGGTGAGGTTTTCGAACGGCAGAACCACCAGCATGGTCCTATCGACCCCGCTGTCGTGTGCCCCGGATGCAAGCCGCTTCACCGACGCCACGAACCGGTAGCCGCGTTTCGGTAAGGTCTCGATGAAGTCCTGCGCCGTCGGACCCTCTCCAAGAGCCTTGCGCAGCAAGGAGATGTGGGAGGTGAGGCTCCCCTCCTCAACGACCGTGTCGGGCCACAGACGCCGTAGCAGTTCTTCTCTGGTGAGCACCCTGCCCGCGGCCTGCACGAGGGCGACCAGGAGCTCGGCCACCTTGGGGGGCAGGGCAACGTGGTCACCCTGTCGAAACAGCATCCTGCTTTGCGCGTCGAGGCGGTACGCGCCGAATTCGAATTGACCGGAGTCCATTGCACGGGTCCTCAGAACTTCATCAGAAAAATAGCAGGAGTCCCCAAGGACTACTAGCCGTAGGGTCGGTACTCTGCACACAATAGCGGCGAGGGAGGGGTACCAACATGTCCGACATGGACAAGAGCGGCAGACCGTTGGGGCGGGGCGGACGCGGTCCCGCGCGCGATGCGTAGGTCGCTAGTGGCCATGACAACCGCGCTCCGCGCCATTTTAATGATGTGCACCTCGACATTTGCCTGTAGGAGAAATTGAGCTATGCATCGAATCGCGCGCTCGCTGCTGTTTCTGGTTGTCGCCAATCTGCTCGTTGGCGCCGCCCGTGCCGCCGACCCCTATGCAGTCACCTTCGAACCCGATGTCGCGATGAAAACGCGCGACGGCGTGACACTCTACGCCGATATCTTCCGCCCGAAGGCAGATGGTCAGTTTCCCGTCCTCCTGCAGCGCACTCCGTACGGCAAAAGCAACGACATCAGCATTGCTCTGCGAGGAGCTGCGCGCGGCTACGTCATGATAATCCAGGACGTGCGCGGCCGTTTCGCGTCCGAAGGGGAGTGGTACGTGTTCAAGCACGAATCCGAGGACGGTTACGACACCGTCGAGTGGGCCGCGGCGCTTCCCTATTCCAATGGCAAGGTCGGCATGTGGGGCGGGTCGTACGTCGGCGCAACGCAGATGCTGGCGGCGATCGCCCATCCGCCGCATCTCGCCGGAATCTGTCCCTTCGTGACCGCGAGCAACTATCATGAAAACTGGACCTATCAGGGCGGCGCCTTCGAGCAGTGGTTCAGCGAATCCTGGACTTCAAGACTGGCTCAAGACACGTTCCACCGACAGCTGGCTCGGGCGACCGATGCCGTTGTCGGAGACTCACAGCTCCCGCTAGCGAGCTATCCACTATTCAACACTACTGATTTCCGGACCTCCGAGCTCATGGCTTCCTTGGCGCCTTATTTTCTCGATTGGCTGGCGCATCCGGCTTACGACGACTATTGGCGGGGCTGGTCCATTCAAGAGCACTACGCCGACATCATGGTACCTGTGCTCCACATCGCCGCTTGGTATGATATTTTTCAGGGCGGCTCGCTGCAAAATTACCTGGGCCTCAAGACACAGGCGGGGAGCGAAGCGGCGCGCCGTGGGCAGCATCTGCTGGTCGCATTGGGCGGTCACGCCGGCATGGGGCGCAAGGTCGGCGACGTCGATTTTGGTGCGGTTGCGCAGTTCAACGACGACGACGCCACGCTCGATTGGTACGACTACCTTTTCAAGGGCACGCAAAATGAATTCGCACAGAAACCGGTGACGATTTTTGTGATGGGCTTGAATCAGTGGCGGCAGGAAGATGACTGGCCCCTAGTCCGCGCCAAGAACACAAAATACTTTTTGCACTCGCAGGGCGCTGCGAATTCAGCGGGCGGAAACGGCAGTTTATCGACCAAGGCGCCAAATTCTGAGCCGCCGGATCACTACGTCTATGATCCCGCGAACCCGGTACCAACGATTGGCGGTCCGTTGTGCTGTGATTCAGCTCATTTGAAACCCGGTGCGCGTGACCAACGGCCAGCCGAAACTCGGGCCGACGTTTTGGTGTACTCGACTCGCGCCTTTCCTGAGGACGTCGAAGTCACCGGTCCGGTCAATGTCGAGCTCTACGTGGAATCCTCCGCTCTGGATACCGACTTCACGGCTAAACTAGTGGACGTTGGCCCGGATGGCTTCGCCCGCAATCTCACAGACGGAATCATCCGCGCCCGCTATCGCGATTCTCGAGAAAAGGCCGAGCTGTTGAAGCCCGGTCAGGTGTACAAGCTCACCATCGATCTGTGGTCCACCAGCAATGTATTTCTCAAAGGCCACGCCCTGCGTCTGGAGATTTCGAGCAGCAACTTCCCTCGATTCGACCGCAATCTGAACACGGCGGAGCAGCCCGAGTCGGGACAACAATTTATCTCCGCGACAAACGTCATTTTCCATGACCACAAGCGTCCTTCGGCGTTGATCTTGCCGATGGTGCCTGGCAAATAGATATCGCGCCGGCGACGCAGCGAATGCAAGACACTGTCCTTAATCCGTTCCCACCGCTTTCCCACAGGATCAACGTGTTGGCCCCAATCTCACGTCCCTACACGTCCTGAGCCTTGCCGGAGAGTTGAGCGGGCGATGGGAATCGAACCTACACGGCAGGTGGTTCCGGATCTGGAGAAACCGGGCATTTGAAGGGTTAGAATTGCCGGTCTGAAGCGGACATTCCCCGCTTGCGGTACGCTGAGCCCGCCAGGCGCGGGAATGGAGAGCGAAGTGACCAGAGTAAATCTCCTTGCGATTGCTCTACTGATCTTGGGAGCCTCGCGCAGCATGGCGCAGGAGCATCGGCATGAGACTGCTGAGAAGTTGGGAGCGGTGCACTTCGCCATATCGTGCAACGAAGTGGCGCAGAAGGAATTCAACCGTGCGGTAGCGCTGCTGCATTCATTCCAATTCAGCCGTGCCATAGAAGGATTTAACGCGGCCTTGACTCAAGACGCGACGTGCGGAATCGCGTACTGGGGAATCTCGCTCAGCGATTGGAGTAACCCTTTTGCGCCGGGAATTAAAGACAAGGGCCAGTTGCAACTCGGGCGAGAGAGCGCGGAACGCGGTAATAGCGTGAGCGTGAAGACGGAGCGCGAACGTGCCTATCTCGCGGCCGTGGGCAAGTTGTACAGCGACTTTGAGAGCACGCCGCAGCCAGTGCGCTTGCTGGCCTATCGCGACGCCATGGGGGAAGTCGCGGCGAAATATCCAGAAGACCATGAGGCGCAAATCTTCTACGCGTTGGCGCTCGCGGCATCGGAGGATCCCGCGGACAAGACCTACGCTGGGCGGCTCAAGGCGGGGGCAATTCTCGAGAAATTATTTGAGGAGGAGCCGACGCATCCTGGGCTCGCACATTACATCATCCATGCGTACGACGTGCCGGCGCTCTCCGCGCAGGCGCTCGTTGCGGCGCGGCGTTACGCGGAAATTGCGCCTGATGCGCCGCACGCGCTGCACATGCCATCGCATACATTTACCCGTTTGGGCTACTGGCAAGAGTCCATCGACAGCAACGTAGCAGCCGCATCGGCGGCGCGGCGCGAGGGTCAGACGGCAGAGGAGTTGCATGCCAGCGACTACGAAATCTACGCCTACTTGCAAACTGGGCAGGACGAGGCCGCGGGTCGGATGTTGAATTCGTTGCCGGAGATCGCATCACGCTTCGATTCGAAGACGGTGCTGAGCGGCGCCGGCGGCCCCGCGGCTGGATATTTTGCGCTTGCGGCGATCCCTGCACGGTATGCACTGGAGCGTCAGGACTGGAAGCAGGCGGAGCAACTCGCGCCTCGCGAGACGCCGTTTCCTTATGCTGATGCAATGACGTGGTTCGCTGTAGGATTGGGCGCGGCGCGACTGGGACACGCGGTGTCGGCGAACGAGACAGCGACGGCGCTGCAGCAGATCCAAGAGCGCCTGTTGAAGGCCAACGAGCCCTACTGGGCGCGGCAGGTGGAAATCCAGGAGCTTGAGGTCGCTGCATGGGCTGCGCTAGCTGCGGGTAAGAAACAGGTAGCACTGCGGCAAATGAAATCGGCAACGGCATTGGAAGATGGGACGGAGAAAAGTGCGCCTGGGCCACTCGCCCCGGCGCGCGAGCTGCTGGGGGAGATGTTGCTGGAGTTGAATCAGCCTATGCAGGCATTGGAGCAATTTGAAGCGACGCTGAAGAAGGAGCCGAGGCGCTTCCGCTCACTGTACGGAGCAGCGCATGCAGCGCAGCTCAGCGGAAGCCGCGATACCAGTCGAAAGTATTTTCGCGAGCTGTTGAAGGTTTGTGCTCACGCCGACAAGCCCGCAAGATCCGAACTCGAAGAGGCGGAACGGGCGATCTGGGGTACACACAAACCACAGCCCAGGCCGCGAGGCACGCACCGATCGTCAATACGCTCTTCAAGGATGTGCGCAAGAAGCGAAGACCAGCGCTAGCGGCCAAAACAAGTAGTGCGGCAATGGCAGCCGTAGCGGAAGCGATCCACCTTCCACAAAGCTGCCATTGAATATGCGCGGTGGATTGAGCGCAATTTGGTCTCGGGGAATCGGAGCACGAACCACGATGACGCTGTGCACGAAATGATAAACTTTGTCGAGAGAAGGCCGCACTCCCCGGATTTCGATCTCACCTATCAAATCGTGGGCCAGGAACCACTCGTCGTCTTAATGCCCAGCGACCATCCCCTGACGACATTGGACGAAATCCAACCACAGCAACTTGTCGGTCACCCCTTCATCGCGATGGTAAACAAGGCTAAGGTGTTGCGAGGGGTGATTGATGATTATCTCAAGCGTTCGGGTGTCCAGATCACACCAACACAAGGCGCGGATAATCCTGCGATGGTCATGTCGCTTGTGGCGTCAATGCGGGGCATGGCGCTGATCCCAGCGTATGTGGAAAGTCTGATGCCCTGGTCGGTCGTCAGCCGCCCGCTTGCCGGTGATGTTCCGACCATCGACCTCGCCGTCGGTTATAAAAAAACGAACAACTCTCCCGTCCTGAAACTATTTCTAGATCGGCTGGATGAATTGATTGCGCGCGTCTCGACGCAGGCCCGGTTGATTACAAGGAAGAGCCATGGATCCAATTGAGAGGCGAACAAGCGCGGCGGAGTGCCGAGGTATGCTCAGAAGATCTCAGCAGCGACTCGAACTGCCGATTATCTGCTTTAACCGATATTCACAATTTACCACCCGCAAGCGGTTTTTTGTTTTTATCGCTTTAATGCGATATTATGCAAATATCTGTTTCAAACGATAAAGCGTAAACCGAGGTCTCATCATGGACACACTGCTGCTGCAATCACCAACGCAGCTTACGGCGCATTTGAAGTCCCTGCGGAAGACACGAAAACTTACTCAAGCTCAGCTCGCCAAGCGCTTGGGAATCGGCCAGTCACGTCTTGCGGACATCGAAAGACACCCCGAGGCCGTCTCCAGTGCTCAGCTCTTGGATCTTTTCGCTGCGTTGGGTGTAGAAGTGCTGTTGCGCGTGAAGCCGACGCCGAAGCACATTGAAAACCGCCCTCGAGGCGAGTGGTGAGCGAACTTGATGTCTGGATGAACGGTCATCACGTCGGCGTGTGGCGGAAAATCCGCGGCGATCGTGACCAGTTTGTTTACCATGACGCATGGCTGGAGGATCTCCAGTTTCGGCCTCTATCTCTGTCTCTGCCTGTAACCGCATCACGGGAAATCACTTCGCCACAGGTCCGCAACTACTTCGATAACCTGCTGCCGGACAATTCGCAAATCAGGGAACGACTACGGAGCCGATACCACGTTCGATCTACCGAGTCTTTCGATCTTCTGCAAGCTATAGGACGCGACTGCGTAGGCGCGGTGCAGTTGATGCCACCGGGTAAGACTCCGATCGGCTGGGACCGAATCGAATCGACGTTACTCAAAACACGAGATGTCGAGTCGATCCTACGCGCGGTCCCAACTGCTGCTGGACCGCTCGGCGCCCAGTCCGACGAGGATGAAGACTTTCGCATCTCGATTCCCGGTGCGCAGGAGAAGACGGCGCTGCTTCGCATCGGCAACAACTGGCATAGGCCGCTTGGAGCCACGCCCACAACCCACATCCTGAAACTGCCGCTCGGCATTGTGGGCGGCGGACTCCAGCTGGATTTGTCTGATTCGGTCGACAACGAATGGCTTTGCGCGACGTTGTTCGAGGCCATACAGTTACCCGTCGCACGCACCCAAATTGCGACATTCGGCGATCAGCGTGTACTCGTGATCGAGCGCTTCGATCGTCAATGGCGGAACGTTGGTGCACGCGATCCGATGGCGGCGCGCTTCCAGGTACCACGGGATGCTTGGATCGCGCGACTTCCGCAGGAGGACTTCTGCCAGGCTACTGGCGAACCGCCGGATGCGAAATATGAGAAGGATGGCGGTCCGGGAATGGCACAAATCCTGCGAATTCTCGATCGAGGCTCGGCACCCGGGCGTGACAGCACCCTCTTTGCACTTTCACAGCTGATGTTTTGGTTCCTAGCCGCCACAGACGGACACGCCAAAAATTTTTCCATATTCCTTGGTCGCAACGGCTATGAGCTAACACCGTTCTACGATCTGTTATCCGCGTGGCCGGTCATTGGCAATAAAGCTCGTCAATTACAGCCGCAGAAAGTCAAGATGGCTATGGCGATGCGCACCGGGAATCGACCCCATTACCGGTGGAACGAAATTCAGCCTCGCCATTTCAAGGCGCTCGCCGAATCTCTGCCCGATTCTAACCTGTGGTCAAAGATGCTCAATACGGCCGGATCAGTACCAGAAGCAATTGCATCGGTAAGCAAGCGATTGCCACCGGATCTGAAAGAATCCGTGTGGACCAGCGTAACGGAGGGGTTTGCTCGGAAGGCGGAGGAGTTTTTGCGCGCAGCCGAAAATCTCCGCGATTGAGTTTGTAGGCCAGATAAGGTGGCGCAGGTCGCATAGCGCCGGCTTTCGCCGAGAGCATGCAAGAGGAATGACTGCGTGTGATTGGTGTGCGACCCACAGACCTTTCGCTGGGTGCGGGAACGCACTTTGATCCGCCGTTCAAGTGCTGCGTAGACGATTGATCGCCGGCTGATCCGTCGATATATTTGGATGAACGAGCATCCGACCATAGCGGGCCGGCGGCACACCGACGTAACGGGCGAAGGCGATGCTGAAGGTGCTGGCCGAGCCGTAACCTACTCTTACCGCCACCTGATCCATGCCGAGCTCGCGCTCTCGCAGCAGCCGCTTGGCCAGCGCCATGCGCCAGGCAAGGAGATACTCCATCGGTGGCAAACCCACCGTGCGGCTAAAGCGCGCGAAGAAAGCCGAACGGGATAGGGCCGCTTCGGCGGCGAGCTCCGCGACCGTCCAGGGATATTCGGGCCGCGCATGAAACGCGCACAGCGCGGCCGCCAGACGCTCGTCGGCAAGCCCTCGTGATAGGCCCGGCGAGGCTGCAGTTCCCGCGCCGCACCGCAAGGCCTCGATCAGCAGCACCTGCAGAAGCCGCTCGAGCACGAGCTCGCGAGCTGGACGCTTCGCGCGGGTCTCGCCATCGACGAGCTGCATGAGCGTAACGAGCCGGGGCTCACCGCGAGCGAGTACCACCTGCGGCAACAAAGGAACGAGCAGGGCCGCGTCCGGCGAGCCGAAGCTGCAGTGTCCGATGCGCATGCGTAGATCGAGCGGGCCGTCCTGACGCCCGACGCGAAAATGAGCTTCGCCGAGCTGCGTCGGAGTTGTGGCTGATGGGCCCGCAGGGATGTCCAGGCTTTCGTTGACCAGATCGCGCATAGCGGGAACGAGCACGAAGTCGCCAGCCTGCAACTGCATGGATGGCTGACCGTCCACCGTCATCCGGCACCGCCCCTCCAGAATTGCGCAGTAGAACGGCTCTCCCGTGTTTTGGCGGTGGATCCGCCATGAGCCGGCGCAATCCACAAGCTTTGAAAAGCGAGCGGCGGGCTGCAAAAGAGTGACGATTTCGGCGAGCGGATCGACTGTCATGACAGGACTATCGCTAAAGAAATGGAGACTCCTAGGTATATAGAGTCTTGAGCGTTGTGTCTATTATCAGGCCCTTCAGTTTTTGCGGAGATGCCCGTGCCCAAGATATTGATTACCGGCTGCTCGTCCGGCTTTGGCCTTGAAACCGCGAAGTTCTTCCTGGATCAGGACTGGGAAGTGGTCGCGACCATGCGCAAACCGCAGAAGGATCTGCTGCCGACTTCCGAGCACCTGCGCATCCTGCCGCTCGATATCACCGACCCCCGCAGCGTCGCCCGGGCTCTCGACGAGGCCGGTCCGATCGACGTCTTGGTCAACAATGCCGGCTTCGGCGTGCCATCGCCAATCGAATTGACCGAGCCCGAGACGGCACGCGCGTTGTTCGAGACTAATACGCTGGGCACGCTCGCGATGGTTCAGGCGGTGCTTCCGGCTTTCCGCGAGCGCCGGGCGGGCGTGATCATCAACGTGACCTCGTCGACGACCCTCAAGCCGCTGCCTCTGGTCGGCCTGTACCGGGCGAGCAAGGCCGCGGTGAACGCCTTCACCGAATCATTGGCGGCGGAAGTTTCGCCCTTCGGCGTGCGCGTGCATCTGGTCCTGCCGGGGACGCGGTTCGGCGACAACGCATTCCCGCACCTGCGCGGCCGCGACAATCCTGACTATGCGCCGATGATCGAGCGCATCGTGGCGAGAATTCACGACAGTTCGGGCCCGATGACCCGTTCGTCCGACGTAGCCGAAGCGATCTGGCGAATCGCCAACGATCCGTCCACGCCGCTGCGGATTGCAGCCGGTGCCGATGCCGAAGCCTGGATGGCGGAGGCGAGTTGAGCCTCGTTGACGAAGGTCAGCCCTCAAGGAGAGCGCGATTCCGACTTCAGGCGATCATTTGCAATGCAGGCGTCCGACTCAGTGACCCGGTCACTTATAGCGTCGACGGCCACGAGCAGACCTTCGCAACCAACTCGCTTGGGCATTTTCTGCTGATCGAGCTTCTGTTCGATCGTCTGGAAAGCGACGGCCGTATCGTCTTCACGACGAGCGGAACCCATGATCCCGACACAGTCGATGGAAGGATGGTAGGGGCGGCCGTCGAACCCAACGCGGTGACGGTCGGCTCATCGAGATAAATCTTCGCAAATGTCCTACGACGAACAGCGAGCGCTCAAGCTCTGGAACGACTCGAAGCTGCTCGTCCAACTGGATGCGAGCGAAGAATCTGCCGAACTGCAATGACTACGGACAGAAAGATCATAGCGTCCACCCCATCAGACAGAGCCCTTCACAGTAGCTTGTCTTTCGAGCGGATCAGCCTAGGGCTGCGGCAGCCAGCCCAATCGGGTGAGAAAGGCGTCCGTTTTATCGCTCGTGTCCGCTGCCCAGCGTTCGACGTTCGGAGTGCGCTCCGGTTTTTCCAAAGCGATCCAGATTTCGGTGAACCCATGCGGCGCACCGGGGTAAGTTAGCAGCTCACACTGAAATTTGAGATCTCTTGCGCGCTCACAGAATTTTTTGGAATCGGGATACAGCGGGTCGGCATCACCCTGGAAGATGATGGTGGGAGGCAAGCCGCGGTCGAGATGCTGGAAAGGCGAAAACTCGGTGGCGTGATCGGCTGAGGCCTTCCCCACCATCTTCGCCAGAAGATCGTGGGCGAACTGCGTCCCGGTATCGGTCCCGGGATTGTAAAGAATGAGTGCGTTAGGACGTGGGTCGATCTTTTTGTCGTCGGCGGGATCGTCGAAATCCGAAATGAGGGCCGTGTCGGCCACCAACACGCCGCTCGCGGAGCTTCCGACCGCGGCAATCCTCGAAGGATCGATGCTGAGTTCATCCGCATGCCCGCGAACCCAGCGCATCGCCGATTTCGCATCTGCGATCTCATCCATGATGATCGTCGATGGTTCTCGACATTTGACACGATAGTCGACGAGGACCGTCACTAGGCTACGCAACGCCAGGTGCGTGGCCTGCGTCTGGAACCTGCGGACGTCGCCTAAGATGAAGCCGCCGCCGTAAAAGAATACTACCGCCGGCGATTTGACCCCGGCCTTACGCCCGGCCGAACTAAAAACGTGAAGGCGAAGATCGATGTTGCCGATCGTCTTATAGATGAAAGACTTCGCTCCGTTGATGTGCAGGGCTTGCGGATCGGTCTGCTCGCTGGGTGTTGCGCAATAATCCATCGCCGATGCGGCGTCATGAACGCAGAAAAGCAATAGTCCCGCTAACGCACCAAGGATTCGCTTGGAATATCCGGCTTCCATTGCTTTGCCCTCCATCCTCATGACGACTTCACAGTAGCTTGCTTCCGCCCGGCGCCGATCGGCACATCGACGGACACCATTAATTTCCAGGCGACTCTCGCCATCACGCCGAAGATTCGGCTTGAAGAACGAGCTTCCATGCAACTTTGCTTGGAGTTAGCGCTGTCGCTGCCCATTGCCGCCCTATTACAGTTATGCGTCGAAACGGATGATAGCGAGGGTCAGCATGTAGATAAGCTCAAAGAACTCGCCGGAACCGACGAAGAATCTTCACGAGTGATAGATTTTCGCTCACGCGACCCAGGCGCCGAGCAAGCCGCCAGACTGGCCGATAAAGTAATGATTTCAACGGAAAGACTGGATTGCGTAAGGTTGTCTTGTTGACTCTCGAAGAGCGACGGTACGCCGCACTAATTCACGGTTCGGTCAGGACGAGAAGGTCGGGACGCGCCGCATGCCTCTCTTGACGGAGCCGCCTTTTTCCCCTCCCTCTGTGCCGAAAGGTTCACGCCATCTTCGCCGGCTGATCGGCTCTCAGAGGCCGTGTCAGAACGGTAGTGTAATGGTGGACGATCGGGTTTCGATGTGATTCCGGGCGGTTGCGAGACCAGACCTGGAAGACATCATGTGGAACCCGACCGCCCGTGCGCTGCATAGCCGCACGGGGCTACGTTACGGAAGCGATCTGACCGATGCGGAGTGGGCGATCGTCGCACCGCTTCTGCCCAAGCCCTGCGATCGCGGCGAAGGGTCGTACGGCATGCCGACTAAGACTGATCGATCTGAACTATGGAAGCGGACGCTTTTGTGACCCTATCCTTTGCTTCTGCTGACGGGTGGGCCGAGAGCGGTCTTCGGTTTCGCAAGAGATAAAGGCTCAGGCCAAGCAGCGCCCATGATAGCAGCAGCGCCCACTTGAACGCAGCCGATTGACCTCCCTGAGCGGGTTGGATCAACGCGAAGACCGTCATCCCCAGGGCTGCTGCAACGGCAAGAAAGCCGCCCACAAACCCGCCCGGCGCCCTGAAGCCGATATGGTTTGGATCCCGCTTGCGCATCACCAGCGCGGCCGTGCAGGTCAGCACGTAGATCAACGCAATGGCGATCGATATGGTGTTGATCGTCGGCAACAACACGCCCTTGCCGAGAAAAATCCCGACGAAGTTGATGATGGCGACGGTGATTACGGCCTTGTCCGGTGCTCCCGTGCGCGGGTTCACGCTGCCGAAATAAGCCGGGATCATCCCTTCCCTCGCTTGGGCGAGCAGCAAGCGGACCGTGGTCATGAACACCGGGTTCCAACTCTTCAGAAGAGAAGCGGCTAGCGCGAGGAGAAAAGCGCTCTTCAGCACCCTGGACCATGGCAAGTGGGCGAGCGCAGCGGCAGCGGCCAGATCGCTCGACGCGAGGACCGGCCAAGGCGTCGCCCTGGCCGCGGCCACGACAATCAACAGATAGAAGAGCATCGCCAAAATAACGGACAAGACGCACAAACGGACAACGACTTCTTTCGATATTTTCTGCGTCCGCTCTTCGATCGCCTGCAGAACGCTCTGAAAACTGTTGAACATCATGGGGGCGTTACCGTACACCCAAGCCGTGCCGACTAGCCAAGGACCACCGCTGCTGGGGCGCCAGACGGGCTCGATGTTTCGATTCGAACCGAAATACAGTTCGAAGCCCACGGTGACAAAGACGATCAATAGAAAGATCGTAGTCAGTATGTTCTGGAACCTGACGAATGAGTGCGCGCCCCGATAGTTTAAGAAAGCGATCGTGACGCAGCCGGCCAGGGAGATAAGCAACCCGCCCAAGCCGATCGGCTCCCCCAAGCTCACGTATAGGATCGGGCCAGTAAGGGGCGGCCACAGGACCTCAAACATCCATCCGAGAGCAATACCCTCGAATGTGAGGGCGCTGAGGCAGGCCAGAGTGAGAAGCCAACCGACGACGAAGCCACACTTCTTTCCAAACACAGCGGTAATGTAAGTGACTTCGCCGCCAGTCCGCGGAAATCGTGAACCCAACTCCGCGTACATGGACGCAATTAGCGCCATCGCAGACCCGCCCAGGATGATACCGAGAGCGGCGCCGCCCGGAGCGGCATGGAGCAACCATCCGCCGAGAAGCACCACCCACGCCGTACCCACAATGCTGCCGAAGCCAACCGCGGCGAATTGTACCGGACCGATGCTCTTCTGCAGAGACGCTGTCTGTACTGACGGGGTGGCGCTCACCTCAGAAATTCCGCGTCACCGAAATTCCGACCGTTCGCGGGCGCACGGTCAAGAGAGCTTGAGGGTCCTGCGCCGAATTGATCGCCGAGACCTGGGCGCGCTCGTCGGTGACATTACGCGCGAAGACCGTCGCGCTCCACACGCCATTCGAAACCCCGGCGCGGAGATTAAGCAGCGTGTAGGCCTTCAAATCGATATTGTACGGGTTGGCTGCGAAATAGGCGTTCTCCTCGCCGCGGTAGTTGATGTCCGACGCCAAGGTCCCTTTCCAATCGCCAGGCACCGGCAGAGGCGCCGTGTAGTTCAGGCCGATCGCGCATTCAAACGGTGGAACCTCCGGAAGCTTGTCGCCCGTGGCCCCTAGGGTCTGATTTGCCGCCAATTGCGCCGCGCTTGGGCCTTTTGACAGATAGGCGTCCTGGATCGAACCGGAGAAATTTACTGTCAGGTACTGGATCGGACGGGCGTCGAACTCGAATTCGATCCCTTTCGAAATCGCGTCGCCGGCGTTGCCGGTGTAGTTCAATTCTGCCCCAGACGTCACTTCATTGGCCTGGATGTTGTGCCAGAAAATCGCATAGGCATCGACCTGGTACTCCAGGCGGCGATCGAACAACTGGCCCTTGGCGCCGACTTCATAGTCCCACAGCGAGTCAGGCCCGTAGCTGGGGGGAATGGGAGCGATAATGCTCGGCGGATTCAAGCCGCCGCTGCGGAAACCTTGCGCGGCCGTCGCGTAGGCCAGCACCTCGCTGTTGAACTCATAACTGGCGTTAAACTTGAAGGTGACTTTGCTATACGATTGTGACAGATCTGCATGGGCCGCATCGCTCGTTACGCCGGCGGGAAAACCACCAAAAGGGTGCGTCGTTTGTTGAACGCCCTCAAGCTGCTCCGTGAAGTATCGCAAGCCTCCGGTCAACTTGAACTTCGGAGTGACCGTCCAAGTCGCTTCACCAAAGGCTGCATATTGGGTGGTCTGACGATCATCTGTGCGGCCGAATAGCGTATCGCCAACGCCAGGGTGTCGTAGAGCGTCCTCAGAGTTTAGCGGACTGAATGCACCTGTAGGCTCGCCCTGGTTGTTGGTGGTGATGAGCTCGACGTCGAGGTGGTGAGTTTCGTATTGGCGGAACCCGCCAGCCACGAAATTGACGGGAAAGTCGAAAGCCGAGGCGAAGCGGATCTCGCTGGAATTCACATCTCTAGTCTGGGGCTCGATGGCCACGGACGGAATAGGAATGCCGAGGTAAACTAGGGTTGGTGTATCGTCGAAGGTGAAGTCGAGCTTCCGGTCAAATTGGTTGGTGGTCCCGGTCAGGATCCCGTAAGGGGTCTTATATTCAACGGTCAAACCATAGACTTCGAGATGGTCTTTGAAAGGGCTGAGGGTGACGTCCGTGTTGCAGAGATCACAACCTTGGACCGTCGGCGTCCCCGGAATTGGGTATGGCGTGACCCCCGCCGGAGTATAGCGTGACGAGCCATCCGAACTTTCGCTCTGGTTGGTGTAGGAGGCGTCGATGGTCAGGTTGTCGATCGGCTCAGTGCGCAGGGCTATGCGTCCACCCTGGACGTCGTCGTTGTTGACGCCCTTGACTAAACCCGCCGGGTTCGCCGTCCCGGCGCCGACCCGGACCTGATTGATATAGCCGCTATCGTCGCCGCTCCAGCCGACAATGCGTATGGCCGCCTTGCCCGCGACGATCGGCAGATTGACCTCACCGTTGCCGTTATAGTTGCCGGAGCCGTGGCTGGTGTCGGACGCCTCGCCGGTGATATAGCCGCCGAAGTCGGTGAGATCGGGCTTGTTGGTGATGAAACGGATCGTACCGCTCATCGAGCCGGCGCCATAGAGCGTGCCCTGCGGGCCCCGCAGCACTTCGATGCGATTGAGATCATAGAGGCGGATGTCGGACTCGAACCCACCACCGTCATTGGCATTGGAGCCGCTGATCACCGCTTCGTCGTAATAGACGCCCGTCGTCGAATCGCCCGTCGAGCTGATGCCACGGATGATGTACTTGCGGTCGCCAGGACCAAGGTCCTGCACCGACAGGCCGGGAATCTCTCCGGCCACGTCCATGAAGCCGATAACGCCCTGCTTCTGCAACTCTTGGCCCGAAATGGCTTGGATCGAGGCGGGCGTATCGAGAACCCTGGTCGAATTCAGTTTGTTGGCGGTGACCACCACCTCATCAATGCCGTTGTCGGCATCGCTCGAAGCGGTGGGAGACGTGGCGGCCAAGGCGGGTATGCCGGTCATGACGCTCGCGGCGGCCACACTGGCAACAAGCATCGCGCGCACAGCACGGCTCACACCGGATCCCGCGTTGAACGAAGGCAGAGGCTGCACCGGGGTCTGGATCAACCGAGACCGGCCGATCCGGCGCGCGCGGCTGGCGCCCGCTAACTCAATCAGCGCAGCGCCGTTTGTCGGCTTGACGCTAGAATGAGGCGCACCGGTCATGATCTTAATGATCGCGCCTTTGGGCGTGGCCTCGGCGGCACAGGTCGAGCGAACCGCGGCCAACAAATGCTTCATGTTTCTATTCCCTCTTGTAGGATTGGAGAGCAAATCGCTTCCCAGCCCATGATCCCCCTTGATCGACTTCCGCTTATCTGCGCCTTCTGCCGACGCACTTTTCTAGTTACTGATGGACTTGACAACCTGAGTTATCGCAGCGTCGAGCATGCTCAAACCCGTATCGATTTCTTCTTCGCTTGAAGTGATCGGGGGCGCGAACCGCATAACACCCGATGTAAATGCGCCCGTGATATTGGCGGATAAGCCGAAATTCAGCGCTGCTTCAGTGACTTTTTGAGAAATTGAAATCGCGCTATGACCAGCGTACGGAACGAATTCCATCCCGAGTAACAAGCCACGGCCGCGGACGTCACCGACACATTGGTGATGCTGCAAAACGTTCTGCAAGCCCTTTCGAAGGCGGCCACTGAGAACATTCGCTTTCTCAACAAGACGGTCGCGTTGAATAATCTCCAAAACCTTCAAGGCCACCTGAGCCGGAAGCGGATCATTCACATGTGTTGTTACGAACATGAAGCCGCGGGCGTCGGCCGCTTCCGCGATCGCATCGGACGTCTGAACAGACGACATAGCCATGCCAGCTCCCAGAGTTTTGGAAAGCAAAAGTATGTCGGGGACTACATTGTCCCGCTCGAACGCAAACATCTCCCCGGTCCGTCCAAGACTAGTCTGGGCCTCGTCGACAATGAGGAGCATGCCCCGACGACCGCAGTGATCCTTCAATGCAGCCAGATAGCCCACCGGCAGGTCAAGAACACCGCCAGTGCTAAGAATGGGTTCTGCGATGAACGCCGCGAGATTGCCGGTCGTCTGGCGGTCTAAAAGCTCGAAGCTGTCATCAAGTTCTTGTTGCCAGGTCACTCCAGGAAAGCGGGGACGAAACGCATTCGGCGCGGGAATAGCAAAGGCGCCCGGCATCAGCGGGCCGTGTCCACGACGCCCGATTGAGTAGGTTGCAGACGCGGAGGCGCCAGTGGATCCATGGTATGATTGAGTGAAGCCGACGATCTCCCATTTGCCAGTAACGACTTTGGCAAGTCGAATTGCTGCTTCGACTGACTCTCCTCCAGTCGAGAGAAACATTGAGCGCGGCAAGGCCGGAACGAGTTCGGCTAGCGCAACAGCCAAGTCCACCACGGGCTTGGAAATCATCATGCTGAACAAATGGTCGAGGCGACCGGAAGCCTCCCGCATGGTTTCGACAAGCTCTGGGTGCGCATGCCCAAGCACAGAACTCATCTGTCCAGATGTGAAATCGAGAACCTTCCTCCCCGAAGAATTGTATAACCAAGAACCTTCTGCTCGATCAGGCACGAACGGAGTAAAACTGCCACCGACCCCCATGTAGCGAAGCAAATGCTTATCCGCCTTCTTCCAGAGAGCAGCATCCGAGTTACCAACAGAGTTATTCATTATCGAGGACCGCACCGTTCAGGCTCTAAAGAATTTACTAGGAATGCGCTCATCCTATTTCGCGGTTAAACCTCTGCGCCAGCGCATATAATTCATCTAAATAGATGAATATGGCGCAGTCGATTTTGTTGAAGGCGCCGTAGCTCAACCGGATAGCACCGGCCTTCTAAGCCGTCGGTTGCAGGTTCGATTCCTGGTGGGCGCGCCACTTATCGGAGGGTCCGTTCCGGGCACATCGGTAACGTTTTATACCGTCGGAATAAAGTGTTACCTCTGATCAGGAAGGACAGAGGGTCGACGATGGTGGAGGTAGCTCAGTTGGTAGAGCCCCGGATTTTGATTCCGGTTGCCGCGGGTTCGAGCCCATTTTGTCCAGAAACAGAATTGGCGCAGTTCACACAGCTGCGTGGTGATAATAGTTGAGCATTCCACCGAGACGTCGGCGCCACTGCAGCGACTGAGAGAGTGCGATGATGGGGGCAGGTAAAGAGAGTTCGTCCTCCTCGCGGCTGACCGAGGACAGGGTCGCGGACGAGATCCCAGCAATCCATTCGAGCGGCAGGGCGCCGGTCGCTGCCGTTAAGCGCAAGTTTCTTCTTCAAAACTGATGAGGAGATTTCGCCAGTTTATTGTTGGAATCCGTGCTTATATCTACCAATCGCTGGCCTGAACGCGCGGGGCTAGCCAGTTTCACAAACGTCTAGAAAGGTCTGAGGGTATGGATTCCGGTTGTTCAAGACGCATCCTTGGTGCGATCGCAGGAATATGGCTGTGCTGTATGCATGCCCCCGCATCGGCGGACGATCTCTGCGCGCCCAGCGAGGCGACGGATCCTCAGCCTCTGCACATTAATGGGTCGAAGCCTTTCATATACAAGACGATCGGCGACACAGACCTTCGCATTCATGTGTTCAGCTCGGTAGCGCACAAGCCCGGCGACAGGTCTCCGGCAGTTGTATTCTTTTATGGGGGTGGATTCCTCTTCGGCGACATCCGCAGGTACCAGACGCAGGCGACTCATTTGGCGCTGCGGGGCCTGGTGACAGTCCTGGTCGACTACCGCGTCAAGTGTCGGCACGGATCCACGATCATGGACTCGGTCACGGACGCCAAATCGGCGATGCGATGGGTCCGCGGGCATGCGGACGAACTCGGCATCGATCCCTCCAGGATCGCGGCTGTCGGAAGCTCCGCAGGCGGTCTAATGGCGGCCGACACCGCGCTCGTCTCGGATTTCGACGATCCTACCGACGAGAAGATCGACCCACGGCCCAATGCGCTTGTTCTTTACAATCCCGGGCTCGATACGGGGTCGCCGACCGCCATCCAACACTTGACCACCAATTGGGGAAGGGCCGTAGCCGATCACGGCCGCGACTTCTCGCCTATCGATCACCTCGATCGAGGCTTGCCCCCCACGATCATTTTCCAGGGTACGGCTGACAAGGGCGTGTCGCCTGCGACCGCCGAAGACTTCTGCAGGCGCGCTCGGGCGCTCAAAGCTCAGTGCAACGTTGTACTCTACCTCGGCGCGCCGCATGGATTCACCGAAATCTGGCTGGGTCTGGAGGATCCCTCTACCTTTCCGAAGACCGAGTTTTGGGCGTCGGATACGAGCCGTCTTACCGACGACTTTCTCACCAAGTTAGGCTGGCTGCCTGCCAGCTGACCCGGTCTTCTGTCTATGTCGCCACCGGCCGGGAGACCGGATTGTTCAGCCCTGTGATGCGCGCCCAAAATGTAGCGGATTGCGGGGCGATCGAAATGCAACAGACTTTTAACAAGGGTTGCTATGCCTGAACGAGTGCTTCCTTTACGAGGAATTTCAGTGTTTGAAGCGGTCGCTCGTGCGGCAAGCTTCCATGCTGCTGCCCATGAACTGAATCTATCGCCATCCGCAGTCAGTCACCAAATCCGGCTATTGGAGGAATATCTGGGGATTCTACTTTTCGACAGAATCGGGCGCGGAGTAAAGTTGACCGCGGACGGCGCAGAGTACGCTCGTTCTGTCCGTCAGAGCATTCGCCAGTTGCGGGTCGCTACAAACGATATAAAGGCGCGTGGGAATAAGGGTCGCGCTCTGGATGTCATCAGGATTGAGGTGCCGCCCTCCTTTGCCCATTGCTGGCTCTTGCCACGGCTGTCCGAACTGATAGCTCAGCACCCCGGTCTGAATATTCGAATAAACGCCCAAGGGTCACATTTGCAGGGCGACCGATTGCCATGGCCGCCTTTAGCCGACGCGCCGGCCGACCTGCAAATCGTATACGGCGGCGATGATCTTTGGGAAGACAGGGCTGCGCGTCTAATGTCCGAGCAATTTCGAGCATTTTGTGCTCCTGCACTCGTGAAAGAACTGCCGCTAGATTCCCTCAGTCAGTTGCTGAGGCACAACTTGATTAGTTCGTCTCAAAACCTTGTTTCCTGGGAGGAGTGGTTCCATTTGCAAGGTGTCGATCTGAACGGAAAGGTTGCTGGCACCATCCAAGTCGACCCCTCTCATCTAGCCATTGAGGCCGCCGTGAAGGGTATGGGCGTTATACTCGAGAGTAGCGTGCTGGTGGAACGGGAAGTGTCGGTCGGAAACCTGATGTCCCCGTTTCCTCATCTTAGTGCTCCCGGCCTCTCTTATTGGATATTCACAACATCATCTAAGCGAGCCCGCACCGCTGTTGACGTAATCATCGATTGGTTTAAAAAGAATGTCGCCGATGATTCGACGCCCTGAATCTATAAGCGCGATTGGAAGTCGAGTGGCCCAGCGGAATCTCACTACCAGGCCCTCCCGAGGACTGGCGTGCTAGCCAACGTTTGCAAACGTACTGCGCGCCAAGCGTCTTGACATTGCATTGGCTGGCATTGGCCAGCGATCGCTGGAAGTGGAGCGGGCGATGGGAATCGAACCCACACGGGCGGCGCTTCCGAATCTGTAGAACAAGCGGTTTGGTGCGATTGCGGATGCCAAGTGTGATTAGCGTGTGAATTTTCGTGGTATGTGGGGCCACGTAAGGCTACGTAGGGATACATGGGCGTGCGAAGTCCCTGGCTCGAACCTTTCAGTTGTGGGTCTCCGATCGGGCCACGAACAGACACCCTCCCTAGCGAAATGCCTTCAACGAAGCGGACGTTCAAGATCGCTTGAATTGTTTGTTTCGGCTCCCTTCGCTCAGTCCTTAGGGCCGGATCTAAATCGCCGCCACACGGCTTTTGTTCCAAATGCAACCATACGAGGAAGGAAGAATATGATGGCCAAATCTGCTTGGAAGAACTCCAAGACATGCTCTAAATCATTCTTCGATGCGAGCAATGAAACCAAGAGCAACCAGCTTCCGAAAATCCCGCACCCGATTGCAAACACGACAGTTGTCGTCGAAACGTCGTGTATTGTCCATCCACCGAAAAAAACATCGGGTAGGAGCGCCGTCGGTAAGGCCGCTCCGACCAAAATTGCGAATAGAACTCCTAATAGACGCAAGTCAGTGTCATCCGTGGTCCACCCTTGATGCCCCTACATGCCATCGTAGGAACGATGCGTCGAAAGAGAACACAACAACCGTGTCCGCTCGGCCCTAAACGATTCTGTTCACTACATCATTTGTGATGTGGCGCGTCAAATCAGGCAGCCCTATACCGAACGGTCCGCAAGGGGGCTCAGGGTCAGTTTGCATCATTCGGATTGGTTAAGTTGCGAGCAGTAAGGCCGCCGCTCATAGCAAGGAGGGCGAAACTCATAAACACGCGCGTGACTTCGACGCCTGTTCAAAAGTCGAGCGTGCAATGCGTCGATTTGATGCATTTGTTCGACAACTAGGGTCCCCCCGCGTCCCCAAGCGACCCGATCTCTCGGTGGTAACTGGCGAGCAATCGATAGCCGCGTCGCTGCCGACACAGGTCGTCCGCTGGCATAACGATCACCGGCATACCGCAATGTGAACGCCATCACATTGCCAACTGATAAAGCGGCATAGAGAGCAACCCCACAGCAATTTCGCCAAGCAACAATAGCTAAGGCGAAAACGGACTTTCCAAGGTAGCCTATGAAATCGACGCAGTATTCTCGATCGCCAACGCCACCCTTATCTCGCGCGCTTGCGATCCTCGCAAGCTGCCTGATGATATGGGGCATCTTGTGTCTCACTAAGAACGCTCACCTGGGCGCAATTACCCTGCGCATTGGGCTAGCATCGATAGCTTGTGCACTACTCACCATCGGTTTGATGCTTTGGCTGGAATACCGGCGGACGCCGGAGCTGTTTAGCGGACTGCTGACTCCTCGTGCGTCTGCCGCGCAATTGTTTGAAAACCTGACTGCCTGGCCGCTGCCGAGGGACGGGCAGGCTTTGATACCTATCCAATATTCGTATGCGAAGCGAATTCGACGCAGTGTCTGGCTCGCGTTCGGCTTCGCTATCGTTCTCGTTATCATGATACCGTCATTGGGTGGCGGTCCGGTCGCTGCACACGCGACCAAGCAGGCGGCCCTTGTACGCAAATTGGTCAATTTCGAGATTGGCGTCAGCGTATTGTTTTTCCTCGTCTCGGGGATTTTTTCATTCATCTTCATACGGAAGCTCTTGAAGAGCCGCATCGGGATAGATGCGTTGGGGTTTCTTTACGATGACGGTAGCGGACAACTGCAGCGTTACGATTGGTGCGCCGTCCTGACCGATCGTCACTCGCTCCTGATCGGCCGCCATTTGGTGAGACTAGCGCCCAATGGCAGGACCAGCGCGGAGGGAAGATTTGCCAGTGATCCGCTGCGGGGATACGTGTTGGCTCGATTGCCAGCCAGTTCCTACGTATCACATTATCGGCTCGTCTGGACGGCAGCGTGTAGATCGAATTTGACGACGCGCATGTGGTACGGCGCCGCGTTCGCCGTGTTCGTCCTCACCGAGTATCTGGAGGCGTACCCCGAACTAGCGTCGCCGATCCGTCAGGCCTTTGTGGATTGGTTGAGCCGGTAGTGGACCCGATCAAGGAGGAGCCATGACCCTTAGTTTCCTTGTTGTTAAATCGCTCGATCCCCCAGAGATTGTCACAGATTCCCTCAACTTAGTAAGCGACGAAGGCTTCAACGCAGATGGTTACCGCCAACTGGCAGCTGGAATTTGCACAAATGTGATTTGGGCATCTGATTCTGGGGAGGGCCATGTCTCGGGTTTCAAAGTCTCTATGGAACCAACTGACGCTTGCCTTTTCCTTACCTTTCTGGAACCAGATGTGCCACCAGACGTCATAAGGTCGTTCATCATCAGCGCAAACAAACTGGGTGCGGTAGTAATGGGTGCAGACTCGGCGGAAATACTTTCCGGAACCCAGGTTGCGTAGCCGAATCGAGGCCGTGGGAGCCTGGACAGCAAACCCGGATGCGTTCTAGGGCAACGCAGGGACACGCCGGACAACGAAAAGTGGAGCGGGCGATGGGAATCGAACCCACGGGGAAGACGCTGCCGGAACTAGAAAACAAGCGGGTTCGTGCCAATGCTGATGCCAAGTGTGATTAGCGTGTGAATTTTCGCGGTATATGGGGCAACGTAAGGCTACGTAGGGATACATCGGAGTCCGAAGTCCCGGGCTCAAGCCTTTTAGTCGTAGGTCTCCTGCCGGCCAAAAAGCGGTCGTCAGGGGCTCCAAACTCGCGGACTGGCCGTCCCCGCTCGGATATATACATAAGTTACGGATATTATCGAAATTTGATAACTTACAAATATTGGCCGGTATTTGACCGACCAAACGACAAGTGGTCTATTGCACTCAATGCCACTCGTTCAAATGATGCGTTATGAACGGTCCGCCTAATCCTCTCTATTTCCTGATCGCCTTCCCGCTGCTCTGGTTCGCGGTGACCATGATCTTGAGCTTTCTCTCCGGCTGGTTCGGCTTGATGGAGAGATACCCGGACCGCGACGAGATACCCGTCGTCACGTTGGCGAATCAATCCGGGTCGCTGGGGTTAGTCTCCATGCGCGGCGTTCTGAGGCTCAGTGTATGTCCTTCTGGACTACGCATCGGAATAATGCGAATTTTTGGTCCCTTCTGCCGCGACTTCCTCGTGCCCTGGAACGAAATCACGGTCACGCGCAGTGATCGCGTTTTCTGGAAGGTTGCCAAACTATCGTTCGGGCAGCCATCCAACGGCAACCTCAAAGTGTTCACGGAGGTCGCCGATCGCATGGCGCGCGCGGCCGGCAATCATTGGCCGGAGCCAGGATCTTTCCCTCAAGAAACCGAAAGGCAAAGCTTTTCGAGAATCGCCAAACAGTGGGTCGCAATGACAGGCCTCGCGGCTGCTTTTTTTATTATCGCGCCGCGGCTCATGACCCCGAACGCGGCCGCTCGGCCGCCGATCGTTGTCGCGATTCTGTTCCCAGCCATCGTGTTTGGTATCGGAGCCCTGATCCAGTACTTTCGCCGACAGCGACCATAAAATTGGCACCCAGCCGTCAGCGCAATGCCTGCTACGGAGAAGTGCATAGGACCGCTGCCGGCCAAAAGTTGCCATTGACGTGCCGCAAATGATGGGGGTATAGCTGCCGTTCGAACCGGCGAATCAATCGATCATAAGGAGATGAACGTGTCCGAGGACGTAACAAGCATATGGCGAACGTTTGCAAGCTGGGCTTTGCGAGTGGTTCTGGGAATTGTCTTTCTATATGTCGGGACGACCAAACTTACGGGAACTGGAAACACCGTAGAATACTTCGCGGCTATCGGGTGGGGACAGTGGTTCCGTTACCTGACAGGCATCCTCGATATTGTGGGGGTAGCCCTGGTTTTTGTGCCGAAATGGACTTGCTTCGGAGCCATTGTGCTCGCGTGCTCCGTGGGAGTGGGAACCATGATCTCCCTCACCGTGCTCCGGGGTGATCCAACGTGGGGCAGCTCGGAAATGGTCGTGGTGCCGTTCGTCCTCACAATACTCGCCGTCGTACTCGCGTGGCTGACGCGCCCACATCAAGTAACCCAGCAATTTAGCGGGATTATTGGCTGAAGTACCAACGGGACGCTTTGGCGACCAGCCAGGGCCGACCTACTACAAGATGGCTGTTACGCGCACAACGAGGAAACCGAATCGATGATCTAAAGCAGTCAATCGCGAAAGGCAAGTTTGGGTCGAGTCCAGGCATTGGCCTCATGGGGCGGTCGCCGCACCACACCTACCGGCTGACGGCGGAGGGTGTGGCCTTCGCCCATGATGCACTGACAGTGCCGGCCTTCCACCCACGGACGCAACGCACCCGCGGGAGACACCTAGCATAGCTTGCCTCAATCAGGCGTCGCGCGGCGGCGTCGGTCTGAGCCCTGATTCTCGCCGTAGGCCTATGACGGTTCGATTCCCGGAGCGGGCCTCGTGGACGTCAGCTAGACAGAGTTGATCTTCCTGGCGGAGGCTGCCCGTCGAGGCGGGGGAGCTTGGCGTCAATCGCCGCCCACGTTGGTGCCATTGACGTCCAGATTGTGGATTCGGGTGATACTTCATTCGGATCGTCGAGAGTGCCTACCCTTACCGCAGTGAAATGTGGCCTCCTTTGCGAGGTGACGAGTAGGTGCGTCCCACATATGGGACAGAATCGGCAGTACATGTCGTTTCCACTGTCGGCGATGAACGTGAACTGTTTGAGCTCGCCGTTGACAGTCAGCGCCGTCGTGTTGAAGAGCGCATTGACGGTGCCACTTCCGCCGCCGATCGTCTGGCACATCCGGCACCAGCACGCCCGCGCGGTCACCGGTGCCTCAGCGATCCGGTAGCTCACTGCCTTGCACAGGCATCCGCCCGTCAGTTCCATGAAACGCCCTCCTTTCTGTCAATTCAAGCCGATCCAACCGATACCGTAGCCTGTACGAGCCGTTCAGTATGGCTGAGGTGTTCTCAAATGTCCGCTCCAAGAACGCCGGGGCAGCCCAATTCCTGGGGTGAAAAGCGTCAAAGGACAGGGGCTAGAGCTAATAGTAACGCTCCGCTCGAACCGAATTTCCTCCCTGGCCTTGAGGGAGTTGATTGCCCTACACACGCGATACCAATTACCAATGAAATCGTTGGCGCAATTTGAAACCGCCACGACGCCCGGGGGGAAATGCGGTCCGAAAGATGTCCGTGCGTTCCGTGCCTTTCAATAATCCGCGCCGGAAGCGTTGCATAGGTCGGCGCCTCACTGCCCGCCGGTACGGGGTGCCACAGTACGGGTTGCCATTCCACGGGAAGAGGCGGCGGCGAAGCAGGCGGACGTTAGGCCATGAGCGTCATGCCTGCGCTCTTTGCGGCTCCACGATCAAAGGTCATCGTCTTCTCGCATCCGGCGGACGCCGCCGAGTGGGCGATTAGGCAGTCGGCAAAATCCGCATTGACGGATTGAAAGGTTCGCAAAGCTTTCCAAACCATTTCTGCCCGCTCGATGACTAATTCCTTCGTTCGCAAGACGCCTTCAAGCGCCTCTACAAGCTGTGCTCGATCGAGATCGTAAGCGGACGACAGTACCCAGGCGAGTTCTACCACAGCGACTAAGGGTAAGAAGCCAGGAGCTTCCGCGGACAGCGACTCCACGAGTCGTGTCGCCTGCGGTGCCTGTTTGGCATCGTCCTGCATGATGTATCGAACGAGGACGTTGGTATCGAGTCCGATCATTTCGCGGCGGCACCCCGCCGGGCGATGGCAGCGTTCATTTCCTCAATCGATACTGACTTTCGGGGTTTACCGAACATGCCCTTCAATGCGGTGACTGACTTCGTTGCGGCGATGAACTCATAGCGGCCTGGTGCGATCTCGACAAATTCCACGCGATCGCCGGTATCCACACCGAGCGCCTCTCGGACCTCGGCGGGAATGGTAATTTGGCCCTTGCTGGTCAGTGTCGCGGCGGTCATAACAGGCATCCAGGTTGCCTTACTATAATGTAAGGAACACGCTATGACAAGGTCAGTCAGGCTTCCCTGGAGTGGCCTGATTTGGGGGGAGTCGGCCAGGAACGGTAATCCGGTTTGTGTTGTAGTTTCCGGTCCTTCGGATAATCTTGGCGGGTCAACCGGCAAATGACCATTTGGCTCAGTCACGGACACAAGGCGTGGAGTTGTGACCTACGATCCCCTTTCAAAAGTAGACGACGAACTATTGCATATAGACGCCGGGGTACTCCGAGCGCTTGTGTCATTTCGCTCTCAAACAAAGCTGTTGAATCTGCCCGGTACTGACACGGTCGTGGATCCATCAGCCTCCGCAAATACGGATGATCTATTCTAGGGTGCGCTACTTAGCGCTCGTGAGTTCGGCAAACACCTGATGTCCGATAGCATCGACCTGGCCGGGCGTCATTGTTGCGAATATGCCGGCCCAGGCCGTTGAGCTAGTGTTGTAGATTCGCTCGCCGATCTCTTTGCCATTATTCAGATCGCAGAAAGTCGCTTTGGCATCGATATAGGCATTGCCCGTCATCACGCCGAACATGATGCGCGAGCCGATGCCGACAAATCGATAGTCATTGACATAGACCTTGAGAAGGGTTCCGGCCTGACCCGTTGCACGGCCCTCCCCGTCCTGCACTTCGAAGGTGACACCGTCGGCCTTGGCGTACTCGGCGAAATTGTCGCGCCATTCCTTCTGGAACTTAGGCCAATCTTTGGCGTTGGTCACGATGGATGCGCCGGTCATGTTGAGCACCAGATGCTTGGCAGAAGCTGCAGCAATGCCAACCGGCGCCTCGACCAGTACGGGAGGCGCTGACTGGGTCGTGGTCGAGTTGCGCCCGCCATTCGATGCACAACCGCCCGCCGCAATAATTATCACCCCGGCGAATAGAATAGCTTTCATCCTCAATCTCCTTATATCGTGATGAACCGCTGGGAAGGGTAGTCGCGTGGCTTTCAGGTTACAAGTGAGTGTTTGTCCAATTCCGAGGTGACGCGTTCAGTTTGAGACATCTCGCACACCTTGCGACCCTCACCGGATTGGTTTTGTCTGAGTTATCGCCACAGTATGATTTTCCAGGAGGATATTTGCGCTGGTCAGCTTTTCTCGGCAGCAGCATCGAGCACCAGGATGGCCCGAACAATAGAGCAGACGATCGACCGGTCTTGGCCATATGTCGGGCGCAGACGTTGTCAATTCCATGAATCTCGGAGCGCAATATTTTTACGAGACGTGGAGATTTGCTGAACAAAATGTCTCACCATCAGCGCCAGCGCCACAGTCGGTGTGCGCTAGACCTTAAGCGCCGGCGGACCAGCAGGCTGCCTGGCACGATTGAATGCCTGTCATGGACGTTGGCACGGGAATTATCAAGAATCGCTATGCGGCGCGTTCCATTTGGATTGCGTAAGACTTTGTCTCCGTAATTGGCACACCAATCACTTGAAACTAGATTTCGATGCGCTAAAGCTGCCGTTGGTGTCCGGCCGCTGAGGGTCGAGTCCGGTACTAGGGCCAGCCCGTCCGCCACCTTGCGACACTAAGCGATTACTTGCCGGGAACTCCGTTGTTCCAATGTGGCACTGGCGTCGCTGCCGCTGCGGCACTAAGGAGCGTCCGACCGGATGATAGCCACTGCCGCGGAGACACCGCGACGTGAGCTGCAAGCGCCTGCAGATCACGGGATGACCTCGCCAGCCCATTGCCTTGAATGATCGCACTCATGCCCGCAAGTCGCGCGAGATCTCCCACTGCCGCGTCAAGCTCCGTTATGCACAAGGTGCAACTCGCTGTGATTTCCGCCAGTTCATGCGCGCTTGGCGGACGGCCACTGAGTACGCCACGCCAGCTATGTTCAGCGAGCGAATAAAGCGCGGCCTGGACAACGCGCCAACGTGCGTGACTCGTCGCATAGTGAGTCTGGACGGTCGGATCGTCCACGGGCGAGACATCACTACCCTGGGGCCTCTTCTGTTTCGCGAGCAATGCGAACTCATCGAGCGCATGCCGTGCGATGCCGACGGCGACGGCGGTAATGGGTAATTCGGTCAACACTCCGAACGGCAGACGATACAAGACTCCGGCCTCGCGCGGTGCATCGGTGAAAACAGAGAAGGTGCGCTGATCCGGTACCCGTACGTCGCGCACCTCAAAGTCATGACTACCCGTACCCCGCATGCCGCTGGTATCCCAGCTGGGCAGAACCGCGACCTGAGAGGGCGTGAACGTCATTGCGCGAATGAGCGGCCTGCCATCGGCATCGACGAGTCGTGTCCCATCCATCGTCACTACACAGTTGGCCGTAAATGTTGTCGCATAATTTGCGCCGCTCGCATATCGCCATCGACCGCTCACTCGATAGCCTCCCGCGATGCGCTCGGCCCGACCCTCCGGCGCACCGGAACCGGCGATGACCGCATTCGCTGGAGCAAAGATCTCGCTTGCGACAGCCGGGTCGAGATAAGCCGCAAATAGCCCCCCGCCGGACCCGATCATGACCGCCCAACCCACCGAGCCGTCGATCCTGCCCACCGCCTCGTAGATCGCCAGGGTCTGCGGCAGCGGGAGCTCGAAGCCCCCGTAGCGTCGCGGAATCCACAGACGGAACAAGCGCAACTCGATCAAGGTGCGAACGACCTGCTCGGGCAATTGCGCCAAGCGATCCGCCTCGTTCGCGTGTGCGCGTAATGAGGGGGTCAGTTCCGCGAGTTGCGCGAGGAGTCGATCGTCCGAGTAGGTTTGCATCAGCCAGCCATTGGTGTTGTCAGTTCGGTGCCTACCATTCAGTTTGCCTGGAGCGCGACGGTCGGTCCATCGGTGACAGGGGCAGAGCTTTCAGCCCGCCAAATTCGTCGGCCAATACCGGAAGTTCGAGGCGTTGGCATGCCTCACAAAGATGCCTAACAATCGGCTGGAACGATCGCTCGTTAGGTTGCCGCAAAGCCGACATCGACAAAGGGCCGCTTCGGGTCGGGAATGGACCTACTGCGCTCCCTTTTCCACAAGCATGCCGTGGCGGCGCAGTATGTCCTGCAGCTGGTCGTGAGGCAGGGCCGAGACGGTCCAATAGTCCGCACCCGTCATAGTGCGGGCGGCGACCAGTGCATTGACGACGGACTCCTCGACGCCCTGCACCGTGGCTTCGAACAACGGGTTGAGGGCTGCACTGCGCAGGCGCTCAACCTGCGCTGGCTTGCCGGCCTCAGCGGCCCAATTGCCGTCGTCGGCACCCGCATTGGCGGTGGAGAAGGCTATGAAAATGTCGCCGGACCCATCGCTCTCGATTGCGCCGAGGCGTCCTAGTCCCACCGAGGCGCGCCGCGCCAAACGCTTCAGCTGCTCGGCCGTCAAGGGTGCATCGGTGGCAATCACGACGATGATCGAGCCGCGGTGCTCCTGGTTCAGGCCGTCTGCAATGGCTAAACGCTTCGGATCACAGAGCGTTGCCACGGTGCCAAACAGTTGTTGCGGCGGTGAAGTGAAATGTGTCACGCACCGCGGCTGTAGCGTCATCTCGCGCGCAACGGGAATGCCCGCCACACGCAGCTGTCGGGCGGAGCCGTAGTTACATTGCACGAGTACTCCAACTGTGTAGCCACTCGCCTCCGGCGACAGTGTGCGCGAGGCCGTGCCCGTACCGCCCTTGAAGCCATTGCAGACCATACCGGTGCCACCGCCAACACTGCCCTCGGCCACTGGTCCGGGTTTTGCGCTATTGAGCGCGTCGAGCGCATCGTTTTGTGTGACGTGTTGACCCGCCATGTCGTTCAGTGGCACGTCGGCGGTTTCAGCCGCTACCGGGTACCAGAAAAAGCCTTTGCGGTGATCGGCAAGCCATTTGAACGCCGCATCGCGCACGACGCCGACGCTGCCAGTTCCGGTGATAAGGATCGGCGTCTCGAGAACCCCGCTTTCTTCCACCCAATGAGTACCGGTCATGTCGCCGTTGCCGTTTCCTGCGAAGAAGCCCGCAAAAACGGCACGAGAGTCAGTCTTACCGCGCGGAAATATGGCAGTGACACCGGTGCGAACAGGTCCTTTTCCGCGGACCAGCGGACCGTCGCCGGAAATCAGTGTCTTGAAGCCGACCTGAACACCTAAGACATCGGTAATTGCGTTGTTCGGCCCCGGCGTTCCATCGAATGGCACGCCCAGATCACGCGCACGGGGCGCAGGTCCCTCTGCCGGAGCCGCCGATGCCACGCAGAGCCAGACAAGGCCCGCCAGAGCAGAAGCAGCCATACGTATTTTTTTGAGCATGGCAAAAATTTTAGCACCGCCGTCGGTGGCGCGCTTTAGCAAAGCGGCCCTTCACGGGCGTCCGCAGTGGGTCGCTAGTGTCTTTTCAAAGAACTGCAAAATGCTGGCTCCCCAACAAAAGGAGCCGATCATGGAAACCATTGCATTAGCAACCACTACTCGCGAACCATGGAATAAGGGCAAGCTCGTAGGCCAAAAAACCCCGTTTAAGCTCAAAGAGATCTGGGCTATCCGTGTGCGACTGCAGATGGCGAGCCGGTGCCGGGAACTTGCTCTTTTCAATTTGGCAATCGACAGCAAACTTCGAGCATGCGACCTCATGCAGCTGAAGGTACGCGATGTCTGCCACGGTCAGACAATGGCATCTCGGGCGCTCGTTCTGCAGCAGAAGACTCAGCGACCCGTTCAATTCGAAATCACAGAGCCGACGCGCGACGCGGTTCTAGCTTGGATCGCATATTCTCAGTTGAAGCCCGAGGATTTTCTGTTTCCAAGCCGGATTCGCTCATCACCACACCTATCTACGCGGCAGTATGCAAGGATTGTTGATTCGTGGGTCCGCCAACTGGGATTGGACACCACAAGTTACGGTACCCACACGCTTAGACGAACGAAGGCGACACTGATCTATCGGCGAACGAAGAATCTGCGGGCGGTACAGCTATTGCTCGGCCACACCAAGCTTGAAAGCACTGTGCGCTACCTCGGAATTGAGGTTGACGATGCACTTGAAATGGCAGAACAGACCGAAGTGTGACCGGACGATACCGGCCGGCGGCTAAGGCTGCTGGCCGGCCCAAGGGGGCGCTCGGGGCACCGAATGGATGAGCGGATGCTTCGCCGTTCGATAAAACGACTGGTAATGTGTATAATACACACGATGCAGAGTCGCGAGCTAATCAAGCTCCTACTGGCGGATGGCTGGCAACTGCAGCGAACCCGCGGCAGCCACCACCAGTTCGTGCATCCGACAAAACCGGGGCACCGTAACAGTGCCGCATCCAAAGTAGGATCTAGGGAAAGGACTTGTGAGGGCGATTCGAAAGCAGGCTGGTCTGAGGTGAGGTTTTAATTTATGCGGTATCCCATTGCAATTGAGTCTGGCGATTCCAAACATGCCTACGGTGTAGTAGTGCCTGATTTGCCAGGCTGCTTTTCGGCAGGGGATACCCTAGATGAGGCGCTGACTAACGCGCGAGAGGCGATTCTGCTTCATCTGGAAGGCCTACTGGACGACGGCCAATCCTTTCCAAAGCCGTCCGCCATCGAGCAGTTGCGCAGCAAGCGCAGCTATCGCGGCTGGACCTGGGCGATCGTGGACGTTGACGTCAGTGAGCTCGGAGATAAGGCCGCCAGAGTCAATATTACTTTGCCGCAACGAATTCTTCGCGCAGTTGACGCCCACGCACGCAAGCAGGGTGAGACTCGGTCTGGGTTTCTCGCACGAGCGGCGTTGGATGCGATGCGAAAACCGGCCTGAGCGTAACCGATAAATTGGTCGCTACCCGGCCAATACCGGTCAACAAGTTATTGAATAGTCTGCCGTGAAGCAGCCATTGGCCTGCCTGGAGTAAGCTAACGTCAGTTACATAGTCCAACCAAATTGCATTGCAGGATTTTTATTCGACTACGATGCGCGTGGCACTCAAATTCGGTGGGTCAGAAAAATGACGTATAACCAAAAGCGGATTGTCGCTGCACTATTGTTGGTGTTTGTTGCGTTGGCAGGGGCCAATTACTATTTGGGCTTCGGCATCCTTCCTACGTACGCAAAACTCATTATGTTGCTTGGTGTTTTATTAACGCTGGTATTTGTCGGTCGCTTTGGCCCTACGCGTGATGAGATGGAGAGGCATAGAAGTAGGAAGGCAGCACCGCGCGAGTGAGCCGCGCAGACAGAACGTCAGCGAGAGGCCATTCGGGCGCTGAGGTAAGCTGATGAGAACGTGCGGCGAGCGCAGCGGTAACAAAATATGTCGAAAGTTGTTCTTGTTGTGATTTCGGTGATCGGCCTGTCCATGCTCTATCTTGGCATCGCCGCTACTTTGTGCGTTGTGCAGGATCGCACCTTGGCACGCAGTGCTGCCGTCCTGCGTATCGTGGTTTCATGGTTCGTCCCGCTTTTGGGTCCGATCCTCACGATCAGGATCGCCGCAGAGGATTCGTCCCAGGGTTTGCGGTCTCGTTGGTGGCTATGGCCTTTGCGACCAATCTTATCTGAGGAAGCACCCGACCCCGGCTTCCCTCAGGTAATAGATGTGCGAGCTGACGCGGAGCGTATTTTGCCGGGGAGCACATTTATTCCACCGCCCTAGATATTCATTCGGCCGAGTTCGGCCACAAGCGGCCAGTGGCCCTTCTATACTGACTACTGCGAAGCGGCCGGCCGTATTTTTCGCTACGATTGGGAGCGACGGTTGAGGTCGCACGCTGTGGATCGGCAGGAGTTCATCACGGTAACCTT